>Ga0209992_10004676_pt1 | contig 10565 bp, 9 predicted proteins | sample 2SBtaG_2_FD_182564 | JGI IMG/M metagenome (GOLD analysis project Ga0209992, IMG submission 182564) | Deep subsurface microbial communities from Kolumbo volcano to uncover new lineages of life (NeLLi) - 2SBTROV12_ACTIVE470 metaG (SPAdes)... | ecosystem: Environmental > Aquatic > Marine > Volcanic... | reverse complement strand
TACATTTGTAAGTTTTATTCTTTGCCAATTAAACTTCTAATATATCCGTTTATCTTTTGAGGGAAAGAAAACAAAGAAACTGGTGTTTATACTGCGTTTTCTTTGCAGTGGAAATCGGTTTCAGAAATCCAATCGATCTTTAGATAGTGGGGAACTTTGGTTTCGCGGTCGATCTTCGCGGATTGTATTTGGACAGCGGTTAGGTTGAGGGAATAACGCAATACAGCTTTGCTGAGATTAGCCCATTGGAAGTCAGTATCTTCCAACAACGTTGAAGACAGGTATGCGCCTGTAAGATTGGCTTCAGTAAATAAGGATTTACGAAGATCGGCTTTAAAGAAGTTTACCTTTTTTAGATTAGATTTTCGCAGATCTGCTCTTCTTAAATCCGCCTCGCTAAAATCGACATCGCGAAGATCACGGTTACTGAAATCAATTTTTCTCAGGATCGCTTTCTTAAAGGTGCAACCATCTAAATCTGCACCATTAAATTTCGCACCCGAGCAATCCGTTTCACTTAGGTTGGCACCCCGCAAATCCGAGCTGGCGAAAAAGGTTTTAGTGAGGTTCGATCCCTGAAGGTTAGCACCATTGAGTAATGCCATATAAAAATTAGCTCTTCTTAAGTTGGCATTCTTTAGGTTAACGCCATTGAAATCGACACGGTCCAGGTCTGGATCGATTTTTGGGTTATTTTGTCTCCAAATATTCCATCTGGCTACTGAGCTTTTTAGTAAAGTAATTTGTTCTCGGTTCGCCACTTTATTTTAAGTCTATTATTAAGAGTAAAAATTCAACGGACTCACCGTTCACACTATACCTTCAAGTAACGATTTATTATATCTTCCTCTAAATTTTCAATGGCATCGGTAGCAACATCGCGGCCTTTATCCAGAATGCAAAAGCTTTGGGCGACACGTCGTGCAAATGGAAGTTTTTGTTCTACCAGCAATATGGTTAGCCCCTTCTCTTCGTTCAAGCGAAGGATGATATCACCTATTTCATGGACAATATTAGGCTGAATCCCTTCTGTTGGTTCATCTAAAATTAGAAGCTTAGGGTTGATGCTCAAGGCACGCCCAATTGCCAACTGCTGTTGTTGACCCCCAGAAAGATCTCCACCGCGACGATTGAGCATTTGTTTTAATACAGGAAATATTTCAAAAATATATTCAGGGATTTCACGTAACCCATCATCACGCGCAAGGAGGGCTACGCGAAGGTTTTCCTCGACACTTAATTGCGTGAATATTTCTCTTCCCTGAGGGACATAACCGATTCCTTTACGCGCTCTTAACTCTGCCGGCCTGCCTGTAAGTTCGGTTCCTTCAAAAAGAATAGAACCTGAACTTACGGGTAACAGTCCCATAATGGATTTAAGCAGGGTTGTTTTCCCCACACCATTTCTTCCCATCAAGCAGGTGCATTTTCCTGATAAAACATCCAAGTCAACATCCCAGAGGGTATGGCTTTCACCATAAAATTGGTTCAAATTTTTAATATTTAACACGGTTAACTTCCTAGATAAACTTCCATGACCTTTGGATCTTCTTGTACATCTTCCATTTTTCCTTCTGCAAGAACACTTCCCTCATGCAAAACAGTCACCCTGTTTGCTATAGAACGAATAAAGTCCATTTCGTGTTCAACAACTACTACAGAATGTTTTCCTGCGAGTGAAGCTAAAAGCTCAGCCGTACGCTCTGTTTCCTGGTGAGTCATTCCTGCGACAGGTTCATCTATTAATAAAAGTTTTGGATCCTGAACAAGTAGCATACCAATTTCTAACCATTGCTTTTGGCCATGCGATAACAAGCCAGCACGAAGATTCATTTGTTCGGTCAATCCAATGGTTTCTAAATCTTTTTCGATTAAATCTTTTTGCTCACCGCTCAAGGATTTTGTAAGAGAGGCCCACACATTTTTTTCAGCTTGAAGGGCTAACTCTAGATTTTCAAAAACTGTATGGTTAAGAAAAACCGTTGGTTTTTGAAATTTACGACCTATTCCGGCGTGAGAAATTTCATACTCGGTCATCTTGGATAAGTCATGATTTTGCCCAAAAAAGACGGTTCCTTTATCCGGCCGCGTTTTGCCAGTGATCACGTCCATCATGGTAGTTTTACCGGCGCCATTAGGCCCAATGATACAGCGTAACTCTCCCTCATCGATGTAGAGATTTAAATCATTAAGGGCTTTGAAGCCGTCAAAACTAACTGTAAGACCCTCTATGTAAAGGATACAACCATGGGATGTGTCAACCGCAACATCTTTTATTTGAGCTTCTGGACTAGTCATTTAAAATGACCTCCTTATTATTTTTTGAAGAAGATCGAGAAAAAATACCAACAAAGCCTTTTGGGAAAAATAGTGTTACAACGATAAATAATCCCCCTAAAAAGTAAAGCCAATAATCCGGGGCAGCAACTGTAAACCAGCTCTTAGCCCCGTTGACTAAACCTGCGCCAACGAGAGCGCCACCCAGAGTCCCACGTCCACCTACGGCGACCCAAATAGCCATCTCAATAGAGTTTGAGGGTTGCATTTCACTTGGATTGATAATTCCAACCTGAGGTACGTACAGTGCTCCGGCTATTCCACATAGAAAAGCCGATAGTGTCCATATTGCCAGTTTATAGTGCAAAGTATTGTATCCAGAAAACATCACACGGCTTTCAGCATCTCGAATGGCAATTAGTACCCTTCCTAATTTTGATTTGACTATGTAACGTGATAGGACATAGCTTAAAAACAGGACCACAACAGTGATTATATATATACCCATTTTGGTGGATGGTTCTTGCAAGGAATACCCTAAAATTCTTTTGAAATCAGTAAGCCCATTGTTACCACCAAACCCTGTATTGTTACGAAAAAATAATAGCATTAGGGCGAATGTCATCGCTTGGGTAATTATTGCAAAGTAAACTCCTTTAATTCGTGACCTGAAGGCAAAATAACCAAAAATAAATGCCAATAAACCTGGAATCACTAGGATAACCAATAAAGTAAAAACAAAGTTATCAAACCCGTACCAGTACCAGGGTAATTCTTTCCAATCAAGGAACACCATGAAATCAGGCAGATCACTTTTATAAACGCCTTCTTTGCCAATACTTCTCATCAAATACATTCCCATGGCATATCCCCCGATGGAAAAAAATACTCCATGCCCTAAGCTTAGGATTCCGGTATAGCCCCATATTAAGTCGACAGCTAAAGCCACTAATGCGTAGCATAAATATTTACCCATTAGAGAGAACATATAATTAGGAACATGCCAAACGGAATCTTCAGGCAGCCAAATATTTAGCAAGGGAAGAAAGACTACGGCTAGACCTAATAGGAGAAAATTAAATAGCCAGCCTTTAAAAGAATGTAATTCTGAAATTTTTTTAATCATTTAGTAACACTCAGTCATCAACCATACGACCTTTCAAGGCAAATAACCCTTGCGGTCGTTTCTGAATCACAATAATTATAAGAACTAAAACCAAAATCTTTCCCAATACTGCGCCCGCTACTGGTTCTAAAAACTTGTTTAAAACCCCTAAACCCATTGCGCCTGCAACTGTGCCCGCTATTTTCCCGACGCCGCCTAGTACTACCACCATGAAAGAATCGACAATATACAACTGTCCTAGTTCAGGACCGACATTTCCAACCTGCGATAAGGCGACACCGCCGAGGCCAGCTACACCTGACCCTAGCCCAAAAGTGTACATATCAATCTTACGGGTTGATATTCCTACACATGAAGCCATACCTCTGTTCTGTGTTACGGCACGTACCTGTAACCCCAATGAGCTTTTTTGTAGTAATGTCCAAACTAAAATGACGACAAAGACAACAAAAATTATGATAGCAATTCGATTAAATGGAAGAACAACACCGTTAAACGCTTGAATTCCTCCAGAGAGGTAAGAAGGATTAGCTACCTCAACATTTTGTGCTCCAAAAATAAGTCTGACAGTTTGGATAAGAACTAAACTGATTCCCCAGGTAGCTAGAAGAGTTTCAAGGGGACGTCCATACAGATGTCTGATGACACTTCTTTCCATTATGATACCAACGACTCCACTCACAATGAATGCAGTGGGAATAGCTGCAAGAAGGTACCAGTCAAATAGATTGGGTAAAAATTCTTTGAACAGGTTTTGAATAACAAAGGTCGAATAGGCACCAATCATCAACATCTCTCCGTGAGCCATGTTGATAACACCCATAAGACCAAAGGTTATAGCTAATCCCAAAGCAGCTAGGAGCAATATGCTGCCAAGGCTCATTCCGTAGAATAAATTTGCTATTTGATCGATGAAGACCTGTCGTCTTTCAATAGAAGAGATAGCTTTTTTTGCGTTATCACGAACTTCAGAATCACTTTCGAGAAACTCACCTTTTTCATTCTTTCTCAGTAATTTTTCTAAAACATTTTTAAAGTCATTATTTCCAAATTCTTTAATGGTTTTAAGTGATTGAAGGCGCTTTTTTTTATCGTCACTCTTGAGCCCTTCTTTGGCTAGAACTAAATAGAAAACTTCACGGATTTCATCACTAGTTTCCTTGGCTAAAGCTTTTTCAACCAGTTCCACTAAACCGCCCGAAGATTTTTTTAACAATTGCTCTGCTGCAGCTAAACGAATATTGGGGTCACTGGATTGTAATTGTAGTTTTCCTATGGTTGAAGACAAAACTCTTCGAACAGAATTATTAATTCTGGGTTTGCGAAGGTTCAAGGCTTTTAGGTCGACTTGTTTTTCACTCAGCGCGTTGCGACCTTTATCTCCAGATTCGTTGAGAATAATTAGGACACCGTCATCGCTGATCCTAAGCCGATTACCTTTTAAGGCTTCAAGAGCCGGCAGGGCAGCAGGATTTCCTTGGTTACCCAGCTCCTTAATTGCTTTTTTTATCTTTGTGCGACTCTTATTTCCTAAATCCTTTAAAGTCAGCTCGAAATCATTTGCTTCCACGATGGAAAATGAAAGTAAACCCATCAATAAAAAAACAAAAACCCTAAAAAACTGGGTGGGTATTTTTCGGCAGGTAAGGATGTTGCCCAATTTATGGGGTTCAAATAAAAAGAAGGTGTCTTTCATACTTTTACGACAACGAAGAAACAAGAAAATCCCATCAAAAAAGGGATGTAATTACGGATTCTAAAAATTAGTCGGATTAAACTACCATCTCCTCCCTTTTAAAACAACGCGTAAACAAAAAAATCCCATCTTAATGAAGGGATAAAATTACTGGTTTTAAAAATATTTTAAAATAAACCGCTATCTCTCCCAGTTCCCTAAACCCACTTTGTAGGAGATCACAAATTTAAAGGAGGTGGCAACCTTGTTGGGAACTGGAAGAGAATTTTTTATTAACTAGAACTTAGACTTTTTGCAGTTACCACATACCCATGGATAAGTCCAGTCAGCAACTTTTTCTTTACTATCTGGGATATGAGGACTCCAAGCTTGCGCACGGATCGGGCCATCCGTTTTCCAGACAACATCAAATTGGCCATTCTCAGTAATTTCTCCAATAACAACTGGTTTATGTAAATGATGGTTTGCTGCATCCATCGTAATTGTATAACCAGAAGGCGATTGAACTGTTTGACCTCCTACTGCCTGACGAACAGCATCAACATTTGTGGTGCCCGCTTGCTCAGCTGCCTGTGCCCACATCTTGATTCCAATATAGGTCGCTTCCATTGGATCGTTGGTGACACGCTTACTTCCATCAGGAAGCTTATGTTTTTTAACATAGGCTTTCCATTTTTTGATGAAGGCTTTGTTTTCAGCAGTATCCTGAGACATAAAATAATTCCATGCTGCCAGATGTCCTACCAATGGTTTTGCATCAATACCACGTAGTTCTTCTTCTCCAACTGAGAATGCAACTACAGGAATATCTTCTGCTTTGAGACCCTGGTTGCCGAGCTCTTTATAGAAGGGAACATTTGAATCACCGTTGATTGTAGAAACAACTGCGGTAGGTGTTCCAGCCGCAAACTTCTTAATATCGGCAACGATAGTTTGATAATCACTATGACCAAAGGGTGTGTACGTTTCCATGATGTCTTTTTTAGCTACGCCTTTAGACTTGAGGAAATAATTTAAGATTTTATTGGTGGTACGAGGATAAACATAGTCAGTTCCTAGCAATACCCATTTTTTAGCTGCGCCACCGTCTTCGCTCATTAGATACTCCACAGCAGGAATGGCTTGCTGATTTGGAGCAGCACCAGTGTAAAACACGTTGTAGGAAGATTCTTCACCTTCATATTGAACAGGGTAAAACAGCAAACCATTCAATTCTTCAAAAACGGGTAGTACGGATTTCCGGGAAACAGAAGTCCAACAACCAAATGTTACTGCGACTTTATGTTTTTGAATCAACTCGCGGGCTTTCTCTGCAAACAAGGGCCAATTTGAAGCAGGATCAACCACTACGGGTTCAAGCTTTTTACCTAGAACACCACCTTTTGCATTGATTTCTTCAATGGCCATTAATGCAACATCCCTAAGGGAAGTTTCACTTATTGCCATAGTCCCAGAAAGGGAATGCAGTATTCCTACTTTAATGGTATCTGCTGCCTGGGCTTGAACAGCAGTTATAATAAAAAATACAAAAGCTAAAATTATTGATTTAAATTTCATTTTCGAAACTCCTTCTTGAGACTTTAAAAAGGCCATTAATAACTTTCCTTTCTTACTATTAGTTAGTTTGATGGGTACTTCTTTTTCTCGTTTTGACCTTTACTAAGCAATAGTGGTGCCAAAATTATTTAAAAAATACCATTGGTAAAAAAGGACTTAAGGCGATGAATTCAGGTTGTATAGTTTTTTATGCCTTATAATTAAGCATCGAAATCCTTATACGCTTAATTTTCTTGCTAAAAATACCTGTTTTTTTGAGTAGGAAGAAAAAAGAGGGGTATGAAAAGGAAGAGGTTGTTGAGCAGGCTGGGTTCTATATATCAAAATATATTTACTACAAAATACGCTTAAAATACAAAAGGAGAGAGGTTGAACACCTCTCTCCTTTTGATAAAGTTTTACTTTTGTTAACTTTTAGTTTAGCAGGACACTACAATAATTGGAACTGCATACCAAGTATGAAACGGTTGATGGGTTCAGCATTGGAACTTTGTTTATCAGAAATATAAGATGACATTATCTTCGCGTTATGACCGTCGATAATGTAGTTTAACCCGCCTTCCATAATGCCTCGGGTACCAAAATTCGTACTACCACAATAGTTGCCTGCGCATGCGTTATCCTGCGCAAACTGTTGATAACGAACGTAAGGCTGAAACTTACCCCAGCCTACTTTGTTGGGCAGCATATAACTGGCTAACATACGGTAACCCTGCCCCTGAGTGATAGTTCCATCATCGATGTCATCTGTATCCGTGACATAATAACTTCCCTCTAGGTTAACGACCGCACCATTTGAGAGTTTTTTCTCCATGAGAGCATCTATATTCCAACCAAAGTAATCGCCCTGTGTGGTACTGGTTACGCCCGTACCTGCGCCGTCTGTCTCATATCGAGCTACGAAAGCAACTGCCAGGACATCCTTAGCTCCATAATACGCACTGGTTGTGTAATACCCAGGCTCCGGAGCCCAAAAATTATAGGTAGCACGAAATCCATGTTGGAAATTGTCATTTTCATCTGGGTTAGTATCAGAATTGGATGCGGCTTTTCTGCCCTCAAATGCGCCGTAGGCCCATTTGAATTTTCCGCCTCCATACTCTTTGTAAATCATAACACCCTGATCACGTCCGGCAGCAATTTGAGGATAAGGCGAAGTAAGTAGAGGAAAATCCCAAGCAGTCATAAAGTAAGGACCGTCCAGGTTGGATCTTTCACTTGGAGGAAGAAATTTTCCAAACCAAATATCAAAACCTCCAACGGTAAGAGTGGCCCTTGCATCCAGAACAAAAATTTCATGGAAATTACTACCAGAATAGCTGCCATCAGCATTATCATCTTTACTTCTTATTTCAGTATTAAACTCGAAGACAATATTTTTATGAACTTGGGTTAACGTATAAAACCTCATTTCTTCCACGGCAATATCTGCACCGTGAGCATTTACACTAGAATCGCTTGTAGTTTGAAAGGAGGACCTTAAACCGGCGCCAAATTTCATCCACCTATCCCCATCCCCCTTGACCGTTACCCAAGCGCCCGCCAAAGAAGGCAAAGCCATGCCGAGTATAAGCACAGCAAACAATCCAAAAAACTTGTGTTTAAAATGATGAAGCATTCTGTCTCCTCCTGTTTTCTTCTTTAGTAAATTTAAATTAATTCGATTTATTTGGCGTGGCAGGTAAGCGGTGATCCTGTACTAACTTAAATACTAATTGGCTCATGCTACCACAACTAAAAAAACTAGAAAAGGTTTTTTAAATCATATACTTTTCAAATCTGAATTTTTTACTGTTCGGGTCAATTGAATTTTACCCACATTTCTTTTATGAAAATTTATCGTCAAACTTCCATTAAATAAACTTTCAGCAAATCCTTCAAGCCTGTTTCCTTTTCAATTTAATAAACACATCCTATTCCTATCTAAAGCAAAACCCATTCCATTTTGTTCGTTTTGTAGGTAAATAGCTATTTTAGAGAGACTTTTATAATTAAAGCCCATTTCAAGTAGTGCCATCAGACAGAAATTGCTCTAACTTTCAGCAATTACATATTTTTGTGATGGATTTTAAAGCAAAAATATATTTATCGAAAGATAAGATAGGGTTGGTTATTTACTGATGCAATACTTTTTCTTAAGCTTTGAACGGCCTATACCAAATTAACTTGTTTAAAATAATTTTTCAAAAAGTTTATTTTGCTGAGCTTTATATTCTTTCTCCTCGATGAGTCGCTCCTCATAAAGGCGCTTTAAGTGTTTGAGCTTTCTTTCTAGCTCCTGGTTCAATTTGTTCTTTAAATCGCCGCTCTCCAGCAAATCCGATAAGTCTCCATCGGCCCTATCCTTTGTTTGAGAAACAGGAAGGTTTAATTTCGCAACCAACCAGTTTTTATGCAGGCGTTTATTTTTACTAGACTTGTAATAAAGCTGACCCTTTTGAGGTATGAGTTCCCAGGCAAATATCTTAAACATACGGCCATTGTTTTTTTGAAAAAACGTTTCCCCGTGAATGGAGTCAAAACGCCAATTCAGATATTTTTTAAAAGAAAAGATATCGGCCTCGGTAGCCCCTTTTTTACTTTTTAATTCAACGTGGATAATTTTTCTATGGCTCAAAGCCGCAAACGCTTTCACAAGAATGGGAGCTAATTTTCTAACTTCATCGGCAAAAAAGACACTTACCTCCTTGTTCCCCATGGATGTCTCCTTATACCTTAGAGAAACAAGGTGGTTGATAATTTCCCTCTTGGAGATTTTTATCGGGTGATTTAATTTGAATTTTTTAACATTTAGTTTTTCATTCAGTTGAGGTCTGAAGCTGACGCGGACCTTGATATTTTTTGTTTCCGCGCTCGCATTTTCCAAAACCCCGGAAACCGCAAGGATACAGAAAAGTAAATAAAGTGTTGGCTTGAAAAATTGATTGATTAAAACCATTTTTTGCTCTGGAGGATATTCCTATTAGTATCAAGTTTATAACAGCCCCTGTTTAATAATGAAGCTTTCGATTTCTTCAATCCCCACATTATTTTTTAGGTCGCTAAATAAAAAAGGTTTGTCACCCCGCATTTTCCGCGCATCCTTTTCCATAACATCCAAAGAGGCCCCCACATGTGGAGCCAGGTCAATCTTGTTGATGACCAGAAGATCCGACTTGGTTATACCCGGGCCGCCTTTACGAGGTATCTTGTCACCGGCTGCAACATCGATCACATATATAGTCAAGTCAGAGAGTTCCGGACTAAAGGTAGCCGCGAGATTATCGCCCCCGCTCTCTACGATGACCATATCCAGGTCGGGAAAACTCCTGTTTAAATCATCAATCGCAGATAAGTTCATGGAGGCATCTTCACGAATGGCAGTATGCGGGCACCCACCAGTTTCCACGCCCCGGATCCTTTCTTCCTCCAGAGCTTCGTTTCGGATCAAAAATTGTGCGTCCTCTTTCGTATAAATATCGTTGGTCACAACGGCAATTTGATAATTAGTCCGCATTTTTTTGCACAAGGCATTAATCAATGCCGTCTTGCCAGAACCCACCGGCCCCCCAATTCCCATTCGTAACACTTGCTTATTTGTATTTTTCATTCTTCAAGACCTAAATAATCGAGTGTATTGAGTTTCATGTAAAGCGCTGGCAATTCCTTGGCCTGGACTTGTATAGCCAATTTCTTCATCTTTTAAAGATGAACCTATTAATACTTGATCCGGGATCATTTCAATTGTCGAGGACAATAGTTTCTGGCCACTGGTTTGCCCCAATGGGACCAGTTTAATTGCAGCCAACACCTGATTTTCGGCCCACATCCATAAATAGCCTAATGAAGCTTCCCTGAGTGAAATCTTCCAATGCCATACTCCCAAAGCATATACGGATAGAAAACATGCTCTTGATTTTTCTTTCCACT
>Ga0209992_10004673_pt1 | contig 10575 bp, 11 predicted proteins | sample 2SBtaG_2_FD_182564 | JGI IMG/M metagenome (GOLD analysis project Ga0209992, IMG submission 182564) | Deep subsurface microbial communities from Kolumbo volcano to uncover new lineages of life (NeLLi) - 2SBTROV12_ACTIVE470 metaG (SPAdes)... | ecosystem: Environmental > Aquatic > Marine >... | reverse complement strand
TATCAAATTATTCTACTAGAAGAATTGTTAAAGCTAAAGCAATATTTGACAAAGAAGAAGTTGGAGGAGAAAAAGTAGTTGATAATATTATTTTAGCATTTGAATTTGCAGACAATGATGTGTATAGAGCAGTAACTCACAACAAGGGTATAATGAATGGAACAATAGCTGTTGCAAATGCAGTTGGTCAAGATAGTAGAGCAATTGAAGCTGCTGCAAACGCATATGCTGCAAAATCTGGTAAATATCGCTCACTTAGTAAATGGAGTAAGGATAATGATGGTAACTTAGTTGGAATGTTAGAAATTCCACTTTCTGTTGGAATAGTTGGAGGAATTGCAAATGTTCACCCTTTAGCCAAAGTGTGTACAAAGATTCTTGGTGCTGAATCTGCTCAAGAACTTGCATGTATTATGACTGCTACAGGGTTGGCTCAAAATTTTAGCGCAATTAGAGCTCTCTCTACTGAAGGAATTCAGAAAGGACACATGCGTCTTCATGCAAGAAATTTGGCAGCTGCTGCAGGAGCTGCACCTGAGCAGATAGATGAAATTGTTAAAAAAATGATTGATGAAAAGACAATTTCACTTGACAAGGCTAAAGAATTACTTGAGCAAATTTAACCATGCTATTATATAACTAAAAACTGCAAAAAAATTGAAAATGTCCGAAGTAAAATTTGCAATCCCTAAAGGAAGTCTTGAGGATGCAACTTTCAAATTGTTAGAAAAATCTTGGACTAGGGTTAATCGTAAAAGTAGAACTTATCGAGTATACCTTGATGATCCAAGTATTATAGTTAAGATGCTTCGACCCCAAGAGATTCCAACCTTAGTTGCAGAAGGATTGTATGATGTTGGTATTACTGGAAAAGATTGGGTAGGTGAAACAAATTCTGATGTTGAACCAATACTTGATTTAGAATATGGAAAAATTAGACTAGTAATTGCTTTTCCTGATAAATATCGTTACAAAAATCTTGATGAAATGGTTGCAGATTATGGTAAAAAGAAAAAAACACTTCGAATATCTTCAGAATATCTTACAACAGCTTCAAAATTTCTAAAATCATTAAAATCATACAAAAAATATTATGGAAAAAAGGATCCATTAATTGTAACACCATGGGTTAGATTAGGAAATAACCAAAGTGTACAAATTCATCTATCTTTTGGCGCAACTGAGGCAAAACCTCCTGAAGATGTAGATGCAATAATGGATGTCACTGAAACTGGTACTACACTAAAACAAAATAAACTCAAAATTGTAGATGAAGTACTAACATCTACCGCACATTTGATTGTGAATAAAAAATCATTAAAGGATCCAAAAAAACGTGAAAAAATCTTTGATATTGTAACTTTGATGAAAGGTGCAGTAATTGGAAGAAAATATTTACACATTTATCTAAATGTTGAAGAAAAAAATCTAAAGAAACTTTTGTCTCAAATGCCATCATTGAAGAGACCAACAATTAGTCCGTTAAGCGAACAAGGATGGTTTGGAGTAAATACAGTCATAAAAAAAGAAGAATATCACAAACTTATCCCTAAACTAAGGAAGATTGCTCAGGGTCTTGTAGTTCATGAACCTAGACAAATTTTGGAACTTGAGGAGATTAAACGTGACGAAGAAAATTGATGAAGATAATCAAAGTAACTAATATTGAAAATTTTTTAACCAAAATTCTTCCAAAACAGCCTCAAAAAAACAGAATCATTGTTGAATCTATTTTAAAAAATGTTAAAAAAAATGGAGATACTGCAATTAGAAAATATGAAAAAAAATTCAGTGGTGCAAATATTACATCATTAAAAATATCAAAAGCTGAAATTAAAAATGCCTATTCTAAAGTTTCTAAAATTGAGCTTGAATCTTTACGTTTAGCAAAAACTAGATTAGAAAAAACAGAATCTGCAATAAAATCTCTTTTGAAAAATAAAACAATTACACATGATGGAATTAAAATTTCTAAAAAATTCATTCCAATTCAAAGTGTAGGATGTTATGTTCCCGGTGGACTTGCAAAATATCCAAGCTCTGCAATCATGTCTGTAGTTCCAGCTAAAGTTGCAGGAGTAAAGAGAATTGTAGTTGTATCTCCTCCAAATAGAGATGGAAAAATTGATCCATTAACAATTGTTGCAGCAAACTTTTGTGGTGCAGATGAAATTTACAAAACAGGTGGTGCACAATCTATTGCAGCATTATCTTTTGGAACAAAATCTATTTCCAAAGTAGATAAAATTGTAGGCCCTGGCGGTACTTTTGTAACTAATGCAAAATATCTTACAAGTGAAAATACTGGAATTGATATGCTTGCAGGTCCAACTGAACTTGGCATCATTGCAGATAGTTCTGCAAATCCACAACTTGTTGCCTTAGATTTAATTTCTCAGGCAGAACATAGTAATGATACTTTTTGTTATTTGATTACGACATCACAAAAACTTGCAAATTCTGTGAATAAAACAGCCTCAAAATTAATCCCAAAAATCAAAAGAGCAAAACTTGTAAAATCAAGTTTGAAAAATAATGGATTTATTGCAATCTGTAAAAGTAATTCTGATATGATAAAACTTGCAAATACTTTAGCCCCTGAACACTTGGAAATAATGACTAAAAACTCTAAATCACTATCTTCTAAAATTACTACTTCTGGTCTTGTTTTGCTTGGAAATAACACTCCATCATCAGCTAGTGACTATCTTTTAGGCTCAAATCACATTCTTCCAACTAATGGATTTGGAAAAATTCGCGGCCCATTATCTGTTTTAGACTTTATCAAAATAAATACACAGACTACTAGTTCAAAACAATCCTTGTCTAAAATCTCAAAATACCTTGATGTTTTGACAAAATCTGAAGGATTACCAAATCACTATGAAGCAGTAAGAGGTAGATTAAAATGAAAAAAAATTGGTTTGATGAAAAAATAAAGAAATTCTCATCTATTGGAGGTTATCAAAAACCAGAATTGATTCAAGATTCAGTCAAACTTGATTCAAATGAAAATTACGTAATTCCAAAACAATTTCAAAATGATATAATTTTATCTGCAAAAAAAAATTCTGATGTACGAGAATATCCACTTGGGAGAGTGGAAAATTTAATTCAAATGATATCAAAATTCACTAAAATCCCTGCATCGATGATTGGAATTGGTAATGGTTCTGATCAAATTCTTGATTTAATATTATCTAATTTTGCCTCAAAACAAACCAAAGTACTAACATCTAATCCTACTTTTGGTTTCTTTGAAGAACGATGTAAATTATATTCAATACCATTAATTGCAATTCCATTTTCAGATGAAATGAAATTAAATATCAAAGATTTTGAAACACAATCAAAAAATGCTGACATTCTATATCTTGATTCTCCTAATAATCCTACTGGATTTCAATTCTCAAAAACTGAACTTCAAAAATTAATCAAATCTTTTAATGGTCTTGTAATTATTGATGAGGCCTATGGAGAATTTGGTAAATATTCTCTTGCAAACATGGTAAAAAATCAGAATAATCTTATTGTTGTGCAAACTTTATCAAAATCATTTGGATTAGCTGGTCTTCGATTAGGTTATTTTGTTGCAAACAAAAAATTCACTGACACATTTATGAATGTCTTACAATATCCATATCCTCTAAGTACCCTAACTATTGAATCTGGGATAGTAGCTTTAGAAAAATCAGATTTGATGAAAAATACAGTAAATAATATCATAATTGAGAGAAAAAGAATAATTGAAACTCTAGAAAAATATGATTCCTTTGAGGTTTTTGATTCTGAGGCTAATTTTGTACTATTTGATGCTCATGGTTCCTATAAGCGAGTTTATTCTGCCCTTGCAGAACAAGGAATTTCAATTAGAAAATTAGGCAAAATTGGAAATCATAAAGGCTGTCTTAGAGTAACAATTGGAACAAAAGAAATGAACTCCAAATTTTTATTGGCAATTCGTGATTTATTGGGATGACTTTAACTAAAAAATCTGAAGGAGTTTATCTTGATGATTCATGTATTGATGCATTAGATTCTATTGACACTATAATTTTTGATTGTGATGGTGTTTTAATTGATATTACAAAATCATATGATTTGGCAATAGTTAAAACAACACAATATGTTTTGGAGACTTTTTCAAAAATTAATAATTCTATAAATGTTGATTTTAAAATTATTGATGGATTCAAATCAACTGGTGGATTTAATGATGAAGTTGATTTAACATATGCTGCAATTTTATCACTTACTGCTGCAAAAAAGTTAGATAAAGATCCTACAGAATTTATTTTTGATGTGATAAAAAATTCTGATTCTAGTGGAATTGTATCAGTAGAAAAATATTTGGAAAGCCAAACAGATATTTCTGAAATTAAAAAACAATTATCATATCCTGGTACACATCATGATAATCTACTTTATCAGATTTTTGATCAACTATTTTATGGTCCTGAATTATATCAAAAATTATTTAAAAACAAATCACAATTCTCTGAATCTGGATTAATTGAACAAGATGATGTGATACTGAATAATTCATTATTTGAATTACTACAAAAAAAAGTCAATTCAAAAATTGCTATGGTAACAGGTAGAGGAAGAGAATCTGTTAGTTATTCTTTAAATGAATTATTAGATAAATTTGATTCAGAAAATTCAGTATTTTTAGAAGATGAGTCTAGAGATCTTGCAAAACCTAATCCTCAACCATTGTTTGATTCCATCAAAGGAATGAACGGTGAATCTACATTATATGTTGGAGATTCAATGGAGGATTTTATCATGGCAAAAAGAGTGACTGAAATGGGAAATAAAACAATATTTTGTGGAATTATAGGTACTAGTAAAAATCCACTAGAAAAACTAGAATTATTTAAGAAAAATGAGGCTGTTCTAGTTTTGGATTCCATTCATTTACTTCCAAAGGTATTAAATTTAGAATAAAGCAAATGAAACTATCTGTGAGAAATATGGCACAACGAAAAGCATCAATTAAACGAAGTACTAAAGAAACAAGCATACAAGTTTCTGTCAATATAGATGGAACAGGAAAAACAAGTATCAAAACTGGAATCAATTTTCTTGATCACATGATTGTATCGTTTGGTAAACACAGTATGATGGATCTTACTGTAAATGCTAAATCTAATGATGATATTGAACACCACTTGATAGAAGATACTGCAATAACGATTGGACAAGCAGTTGATAAAGCACTTGGAAAGAGAATCGGAATAACAAGATTTAGCTATGCGTCAGTACCCATGGATGAATCTCTAGCTGAGGCTTCAATTGATTTAGTGAAAAGACCATTTTGGAAATCAACTTTATTGATTAAACGCAATAAAATTGAGGATATCTCCAAAGAAGACTTGGAACATTTCTTCCAATCATTACTACAAAATCTGAATAGCTGTATTCACCTTACTGTAAAGTATGGAGATAATGATCATCATAAGATTGAGGCTGCCATTAAATCACTTGCTGTTGCATTTAGGAACGCATCTGTTATGGATAAAAAACAAAAAGGAATTCCTAGTACAAAAGGTTCTATGTGATGGTTAAAGTAGCAATCTTTGACTATGGCGCTGGAAATATTTTCAGTTTGAAAAACTCTCTTGAAAAAGTAGGTGCAACAGTTGATGTCATCACTGATTTTGATGATACAAATGAATATTCTGGTTTATTACTTCCAGGTGTAGGAAACTTTGATCCTGCAATGAATAGTATTAGGGATATTTCAAAAACACAATTTCTAGACTATGTTGGAAATGTTCCTGTGCTTGGAATTTGTCTTGGAATGGAAATGTTTTTTGAAAAAAGTGAAGAAGGAAAAGAGAAAGGGTTGAGTGTAATGGATGGTGAGGTAATAATTCTTCCAAATTCTATGAAAGTGCCTCATATGGGATGGAATGATTTAGAGATTAAAAAACCTGGAAAACTTTTAGAAGGAGTGGAGAATGGTTCATGGGTTTATTTTGTACACTCGTATAGAGTAAAACCAAATTCTGATGATATTATTACTGCAGAATCTGATTACGGAATTAAAGTTCCTGCAGTAGTGGAGCAAGATAATTTTTTTGGAACTCAATTTCATCCTGAAAAATCTAGCAATGTTGGAAAAATAATGATTAAAAATTTCCTTGATGTGTGTAAAAAATGAAAGTAATTCCTGCAATAGATCTAATGAGTGGACAAGTAGTTCGACTTTACAAGGGTGATCCAAAACAGAAAACTGTCTACAGTAACAATCCTGTACAAATTGCAAAAAAATGGGAGGCGAATGGTGCAGATATGTTACACATAGTCGATTTAGATGCAACTTTGGGACTTGGTTCTAATCTTGAAATTATTAAAAATATTTTATCTGAAATTTCAATTCCAGTAGAAGTTGCAGGTGGATTACGAGATGAATCATTAATTATTGATGTAATAAAAATCTCAAATAGGGTTGTTATTGGAACTTTGGCTTTTAAGAATAAAGAAATATTAAAAAAATTATTATCTTCTTTAGGCTCTGAAAAAATTGTTATTTCAGTTGATCATATGGATGGTGAAATAGTTATTCATGGATGGCAAAATAAAACTGGAATCAAACTCATTGATTCAATTAAAGAATTTTTAAAAATGGGTTTTACTGAATTTTTACTAACTAATGTGAGTAGAGATGGTACTATGCAAGGTCCTGATTTAGAATTTTTAGAACAAGCATGTAACTTAGAGGGAGCAAATGTGATTGCAAGTGGCGGAATATCAAATGTAAATGATGTGTATGATGTTAAAGAAAAAAATGCATTTGGAGTAATTTTAGGAAAAGCACTATATGAAAATAAAGTAACAATAGAGGAGACAAAGAAAATAACATGACCCTAACAAAACGAATTATTCCATGTCTTGATGTAAAAAATGGCCGAGTTGTAAAAGGATTAAACTTTGAATCAATCAAAGATGCAGGAGATCCTGTAGAACTTGCTGAAAAATACAGTAATGAAGGTGCAGATGAATTGGTATTTTTGGATATCACTGCATCAAATGAACAAAGAAAAACAATCAAAGATTTGGTTCTAAAAGTTGCATCAGTAATTGAAATTCCTTTTACTGTTGGAGGTGGAGTTAAATCAATAGATGATGCAAGAAATATTTTACTTAATGGTGCAGACAAAGTTGGAATTAATACTGGTGCAATAAAGAATCCTACAATAATAACTGAATTAATGGAGTTATTTGGAAGACAATGTGTTGTAGTTGCAATTGATGCTAAAAGAAACTATGATATCAAAGATAATGTCACTATTTTTTCAGAAAATAAAAAAAAATTCTGGTTTGAAGTTTTCATTTATGGTGGAAAAGAAGGAACTGGTCTTGATGTGATTCAATGGGCAAAAAAAGCTGAAAAACTTGGTGCTGGTGAAATTTTACTTACTAGTATTGACAAAGATGGAACAAAAGATGGCTATGATATTTTGTTAACCAAACAAATTGTTGATTCTTTATCTATTCCAGTTATTGCTTCAGGTGGTTGTGGGAAACCAGATGATATAGTAGATATTTTTCAAGAATCAAATGTTGATGCTGCTTTAGCTGCATCTATTTTTCACTATGAAACTCATGGTGTAACTGGTGTTAAGAAATTTCTCAAAGATAAAGAAATTCCTGTAAGATTATAATAGCTATATTCTGAATTGCATTTATGCAAAAATCAATTGATGATATAGATTTTAAAAAAAGTGGAGGATTAATCCCAATTATAGTTCAGGATGCAAATACAAAAGATGTACTTACTCTTGCATATTCTAACAAAGAATCTCTTGAATTAACTAAAAAAACTGGAAATTCTTGGTTTTGGAGTCGTTCTAGAAACAAACTTTGGATGAAAGGAGAGGAATCAGGTAACACTCAAAAAGTTAAAGAAATTTTAGTTGATTGTGATTCTGATGCAATTATTTATCTTGTTGAACCTTCAGGTCCTGCGTGTCATACTGGTGAAAAAGTTTGTTTTCATAATAATTTAAAAAAATCGATTTAACAAACCGATGTAACATCTGTTCCAGGAACTACTTTTTTATTTATTTCAAATTCTATATTTGGATAATTTACACCTCTAAAAGTTAATACCCATATTCCTGCTAAATCATCTACTGAACAAATTGCACGTTTTTTATTAATTTGAGGTTCTAAATAATAATTGAATGCTGATCTATCAGACCCATCAAATGGGATTGTTAGATATTGTTTATGATGAGTTGAATTAAGTGGTCTCATTACTACCATCTGACCCAATTCATCTATTTCTAGACCTCCAATTCTGATAAAGATTTTTTCACCTACTGCATATTCACTTCTATCAATTTGAAAAGGTCCTGATGTAATCCATTCTCTTGGTAAAATTTCATATTCAGATTGCTCTGCAACTTTTTCAATTGCATCTAATTTTTCTTGAATTTCTGGATTTTCAATTGGTTGAATTTCTTTTTCAAATACATTTTCTACTTCCATTTCTTTATCAAATACATCTTCAACAATATCTGACTCTATGTTGGTTACAAAAATAACTCCAAAAACTAAAACAGTAATTCCAATTATTCCTATGCTTGCATATGCAGATATTTGCATGGAATTAATTTTTATTAAAATCGCTAAAAACCTTCCTCATAATTTGTAATTCCAAGAAATTTATTTTTTTACCTCTTTTTTCTAAAATCCTACTATTCCCCCTATGATTGCTATGATTCATTATATTTTTTGATCCTTAAAATTAAGTAATACTTAATTTGATATTAGAATTTTTTATTTACCTTTTAGAAGGAAAAATTGATCTTGACTAGAACATCATTACAATGTAGAGAATGTAAAAAAAACTATGATACTGCTTTCAAGTATGTTTGTGATGAGTGTTTTGGACCTCTAGATGTAAAGTATGATTTTCCAACAATTACAAAAGATACATTTTCTAATCGTGAACATACCTATTGGAGATATTTTGAGTTACTGCCAATAGAGAATAAATCAAATATTGTTAGTATTGGTGCTGGCATGACTCCTCTAATCAAAGCTGACACACTTGGAGAAAAATTAGGATTAAACAATCTTTACATCAAAAATGATTCTGTAAATCCAACATTTTCATTTAAAGATAGACCAGCTGGTGTTGCAATATCCAAAGCAAAAGAATTTGGACTTACATCTGTTGGTTGTGCATCTACTGGTAATTTGGCATCAGCTACTGCAGCACATGCTGCAAAGGGTGGATTTCAATGTCATGTATTTGCACCAAGTAATATTGAGATGGCAAAAATTACACAAGCACTGTCATATGGTGCAAATTATGTTGCAGTTGATGGAACATATGATGATGCAAACAGAATTGCAGCACAAATTGGTGATAGTAAAGGAATTGGTATAGTAAACATTAACATGCGTTCACATTATGTTGAAGGTTCTAAAACATTTTCATTTGAAGTTGCAGAACAATTAGATTGGCAAGTACCTGATCAATTAATTGTTCCAGTAGGAAGTGGTGCAATGCTTAATGCTATTTGTAAAGGATTTGAAGAATTACAAACTGTTTCATTACTTGATGATATAACTAATATGCACATGATTGCAGCACAACCACATGGATGTGCACCAATTGTTGATGCATTTAAGAAAAATTCTAAAGATGTTATCCCAGTTGAAAACCCTGATACTGTCGCAAAAAGTTTAGCAATTGGTGATCCTGGTGATGGTAGGTATGTTCTAAAACGATTAGCACAATATAATGGATTTGCAGAAGAATGTAACAATAAAGAAATTTTAGATGCAATTATTCTTTTAGCAAAGACTGAAGGAATATTTACAGAACCAGCTGGCGGTGTTTCTATTTCTATATTACAAAAAATGGTAGAACAGGGTAAGATTAACAAAAATGATAGAGTAGTTTGTTATGTTACTGGAAATGGACTTAAAGCAACTGAATCTATCATGGAAGTATTACAAAAACCAAATGTGATGAAAGCAGACATTGCAGAGATTTCGGCGGTAGTAAATTAATGGCAAATATTACATTTACAATTCCTTCAGTTCTTAATTCAGGTAGTGGAGAAAAAAAAATAGAAATTTCATCTGATTCACTACAAGATGCATTTACAAAAATATCTGAAATTATGGGTGATGATTTTAAGCGTAGAGTATTAGAAGGTGATGGAACTCCACGTTCTCTGATTAATATTTACATTAATGGAAAGAATGCAAAATTCACTGACGGTTTAGAAACTATTCTAAAAGATGGTGATGATGTATACATCTTACCTGCAGTAGCTGGTGGTTCTGAAGAATTATCAAAAAGAGATTTGGATAAATTTTCTCGACAAGTAATGCTTGAAGAGATTGGTTATAATGGCCAATTAAAATTAAAAAATGCTAAAGTTTGTGTTGTTGGTACTGGTGGATTAGGCCATCCCATTATTACAAGACTTGCTACAATGGGAGTTGGAAATTTAAGAATTATTGATAGAGATGTAATTGAATTATCCAATCTACATAGACAAACAATGTTTGATGAAGATGATGTAGGACAAGTTAAAGTTG
>Ga0209992_10004672_pt1 | contig 10576 bp, 13 predicted proteins | sample 2SBtaG_2_FD_182564 | JGI IMG/M metagenome (GOLD analysis project Ga0209992, IMG submission 182564) | Deep subsurface microbial communities from Kolumbo volcano to uncover new lineages of life (NeLLi) - 2SBTROV12_ACTIVE470 metaG (SPAdes)... | ecosystem: Environmental > Aquatic > Marine >... | reverse complement strand
TGAAAAATTCTAGTGGCACCTTTGATATTATTTTTTGTAGAAATGTTTTGATATATTATGAAAAGTCATCACATCAAAAACTCTATGAAAAATTTAGTGATTCTCTAAAACGTAATGGATTATTGGTATTGGGACAAGATGAATCAATGATTGGAACTGAAGGTCATCTTTTCTTTGAATTAGTTGATCCAAAACAAAGAGTATATCGTAAAATATCTCAATAATTATCCTCAAAAATTATTTCCAATACTTTGATAATTTTGTTTGTTTCAACTAAACAAACTCTATGCTATTAACATATCAAAGTTACCTATTATATGAAAAATTTGAATACAATAAAATCAAAAACAAATATTGTTGAAATTATTAATTCATCAATTTCAAAACTTGGAGATTTTTAAAATGAGTGATGGCACAAAAATTCTAGTTGCAGATGATGCATCATTTATGAGAACTGTTTTAAAAGATATTTTAAAATCAAATGGACTTGCAACTGACGTAATTGAGGCACCAGATGGTGTTGAGGCAGTCAGACAATACATTGCACACAAGCCTGATTTGGTAACTATGGATGTTAATATGCCAAAAGCTGATGGAATTCAGGCACTAAAAGGAATAATGAAAGTAAATCCAAATGCACGAGTAATAATGGTTACATCTGTTGAGCAAAAACATATTGTTCAAGATGCTATGAAATCCGGGGCACGTGATTATATCATTAAACCTTTTGACAAAGGAAGTGTTGGTCTAGTGTTGAATAAAGCACTACGTTCAAAATAGGTGTTTGAATCTTTGCAGGAAACTGTATTATCTAAACCTGATCTACAAAGACTTGATTCAATTATTCAAGGTTACATTCTTCAAAAAATGGTTCCTTCATTGTCTACACTACTTGGTGATGAGGTAACATTTTCAACGATAAAAACTTCTGAACTGACTTTTGAAGATATGTATAATATACTTCCTCAAGATGAATTTCAAGAAACTGATGTTGGTGTATATGTTACATGTGAAGGTGATATAAAATATGGAATTTTATTTCATTTACCTTTATCAGATGCAAGAAAGTTAGCATCAAAATTACTTGGAACAGAACAAACTGAAACTTTAAGTTCTGATGCAAGATCTGCTGTTGCTGAAATAGGAAATATTCTAGCTGCCTCTTTTTTTAATGTGGTAAATGAGGATACTGGAAGTGAAATGATGTCGACAGTTCCTGGTTTAGCAATTGACTCTGCTTCTACATTAGTTGAGACTCCTATTATGGAAACTGCAGTTTCTGAAACATTCGTTCATACTTTTGGTCAATTACAATGTGTAAATTCTGGAATTACTCTTTCTGCTTCAATATTTCAAGATCCTATTGATGCAAAAAAATTATTTAGATAGAATTTTAGGTTCTTTAATTGTTTGATTTCTTCCAAAATGGAAGTATAATTCTCTACATTTTTCCAGCCCAGATATAGTCTGTTTAATGCTATATTCTTCATGAAATACGCCTATTATGGAATTGTTATTTTATTGGCTTTGGTATTTGGAATAACTGCATCTCCTGGTGCAAATGCCACATCTTTTGAGGATTCAGTTCTAGTAGGTGATTTTCCTCGTGATGTGGGTCTTGATTCCACTTTGAATAATCTTTATGTGCCAAATTATGAATCAGGCTCAGTTTCAGTAATTGATTCTAACAACATGATACTCAAAGACACCCTATTATTTGATGGGCAATCAAATCCTACAAAAATTGTTGTCGATTCTAATAGACATCTAGTATTTGTTTCAGATAAAATTTCTGGAGTTTTGACAATTATTGATGGAAAAAGTGGTAATGTAATTGATTCAATCAAAATCGGGGATTCTCTATGGGATTTAGACATTAATGAGACTACTGGAAAATTATATGTTTCAGACTTGATAAAAAATGAAATTATCATTATCGATACTACCCACTTTGAAATTATTAACACCATCAAACTAGATGCTAGTCCATGGGATGTTGTAGTAAACCAAAATTCAAACATGGTATATGTTGCAAGTGGAACTTCAGAAACAATTCATGTTATTGATGGAAGATCTGATAATTTAGTTGGTGAGATTAATCCTGGTATGACTCCATGGGGATTATCTATTAATGAAAAAAATAATGTTCTATATGTTTCAAGTTGGGATTCAAACTCTATTGTAGTAATTGATCTACAAAATGATGATGTTCTTTTTGAAATCCCTGTAATTTCTGGAGTATGGCAAATGACTACCAATCAAAATAATGGTGTCACAATAATTTCAAATGAGCATACAAATGAATTATATCTATTTGATGAAAACTCAAGACTATTTCAAACAATCATTGTTTCTGATTCCCCGCAATCAATGATTGTAGCCCCTTATTCTAATACTGTTTATGTGGTAAATCCATTGGAGAATTCTATCACTTCTGTTACTTATGACTATGATTTTTCACAATTTACTCCAATAATTGAGGCCGTAATTTCTGATGATTCATCTATTAATGATGAATTACTTTTAGAAGTTCTTGATGGTTTTTCTAATATTCCACAACGCCAAGATATTGATGATGATTTAGTTTCAGGATTATTGCAAAACGTCGGCGTTACTGGAGAATTTGATGGTAATGGTATTGCTAGTCTATTAATTGGTGATTATGAGAAAAAGAAAGAATTTATGCCTGAATCAGTTCCTACTCCTTCTTGGACTGTGGATTTGGCATCAATGTTTGCTAATGATGGTGATGTTTATTCAATTCCTCAAACAGTTGAATGTAATGATGATGTTGACTTTAATGAAATAATTAGAGACATTGATAATGTTAATCCTGTAGATCTTTGGGTTAACATATTGCCTATCTGTGCAATGTCTTAGTCTTCTTTATTTCCTCTAATGTATGATGTTGCAGTCCCCAAAATACCTATTCCTAAAACAACAACTAGACAAATTGCAGAAACATATACCACTGAAGGTATTGAACTTAGTACATAATTAAATTCTGTTTGGTATAGTGCACTAGTTGCAATTCCTGCAAAAATTAATGATATTGTAATTATATTTCCAAAAATATTAGTTCCATATAGGTGGGTTAATGACAAAATATTACCAACCTTTGAGAATTCTTTATTCTTTCTAGTTTCTATATGATTATAAAAAATTCCAGTAATTGCTAATCCTGCAGTTAATCCCATTTGTAAAACAAACCCAAAAAAGAAAATCCCTACATTATCTGTAAATGCAAATTCAAACATATTTTCAATATTTCCATTAAATACTAGCATTTGATTAAGAAATAGTGCAATTGTTAATCCTGTAATGATTGCTCCTTGAATCATTGATGAAATAATGAATCTTTTTCCAAATTTTCCTGCATTTGATTTATCTGATACTTCAAGAAATCCCTGTTTTGAAATTTTTTGCTCTAAGTTCGCATAATCATTGAATTTCTTTAGTAAATGAGCCTCTTCTTGAGGGTTTTCTTCAAAATCCCTATTGAATCGTTCTTGATCAAAATATCCCATTAAACTAATATTTCATATTTTGATAATATGATGTACTGTGTGTTAATTGAACGAACTGTATTGATTTGAAATTCTACTTTATGATTTATTTAAAATATTGATTTATGATTTGTTTGAATTGAACAAACATAGTATCATTAACTTATTGTGAAATAATCTATTCATGTCAAAAAGAATTCTAATTGCTGAAGATAATAAATTCACATCTATGCAATATGTAAAACTACTTGAAACAAAAGATCATACAGTTACAGTTGCAGTCGATGGTGCACAATGTTTAGAAAAATATTCACAAAGTCTTAAAGATGAATCTGATGGTGGTTATGATGTATTGATATTAGATCATTCAATGCCAAAAAAATCTGGTGCTGAAGTTGCAGCAGATATTTTGAGTTTGAATCCTGATCAAAAAATTATTTTGGCATCAGCTTATGCATTGTCAACTGAAAAACATTATTCAAAATTAAAAGACAAAGTGTTATTTTTGCAAAAACCATTTCAACTAACAAGAATTTTAGAGTTAGTTGATAATGAACCTTCTGAAATAACTGTTTAAATTTTAAAAATAATTTTTTTATTGAATTGTATTTTCTAATTTATTTTGCTTTTCTGTATTTTTTTTCAGACTTTGTATTAAAATTGGAAGTGTAATTTCAAACACAGGATTTCCTTTGTGATTATATGCTACAATTTGCCCATTATGTGCATCTATAATTTTTTTAGAAATGTATAATCCTAATCCAAACCCTGTTGATTTATTCATCCCTTCTGTGACGAATTTATTGAAAATATTGGGTAAGATCTCATTTGGAATTTCAGGACCTGTATCACTGAAAAATAATTTTATTACTTTTTCTTCTTTTAGTAAATTTGTTTGAATGGTTATTTCTCCAGCTTCTGTAAATTTTATACAGTTACTTACTATATTTCTAAAAACTTGCTTTATTCTGGTTTTATCTAAATTCAATATTATGTCTGCATCAAGTCTAGTTTTGATGGGTACTTTTCTATCTGGATTGTGTTCTTCTGAACTCACTACTTGCTGAATAATCTTATTAATGTTGATATTTTCTAAATGTAACTCTAGTTCATCATTTTCAATCTTTGTCAAATCAAGTACGTTATTTGCAATGTTTTCAAGATTTATTGCAATATTTGATATTCCATCTAATGCTTCTTGTTTGGGAATTATGTTTGTTTTAGCCAATTCAAGAAATCCAAAAATTGGCTGAATTGGTCCTTTTAATTCATGAGATGCAATTGCAATAAATTCTCCTCTTTTCTTATCTGTTTTTTTTAATTTCTCATTTAATTTTTGGAGATCTTTTGTTTTTGATTTAATTTCTAATTTTAAATTTGAATTTGTTTGATTCAAAAAGAACACTAGCATGGCTGTGATAATTCCAATTAATCCAATCATGATCCATTGTAATGTTTGAAAATTTGATATGATATATTCTGTTGATACTTTGGATGATATTGGTATTATTTCCATAGTTTGTTTAATGTCTGTATTTTTATTTGTCAGTTCTGTTTGAATATGCTCCAAATTATTATATTCTGATAAAAAACCTAACTGGTTTTTATCATAATAATGGTCTAATACAACAGATGCGCTATTTTCATAGTGTAGATATAATTCATAATATGATTTAATTTTTCCTTGTATCCCCGTTGTTTTATCTTTGGAAATTATCTCATCTGTTTTAATATCATTATTAAAAAATTCATCTAAATTCTGAATGTCGTTTTTTATTTCTGTACTGTATATCCAAAAATTCCCAATATTTTCATGATTTTTACCTGATTTTAATCCTTCAAGTATTTGAGACTGTTTTTCATTTTTATCTAAAACGTTATCAAGACTTGTGCTTTTTAGATAATAATTTTCTTGTATGTTGAAATTTTCATTAATCTCATCTAGTGTTTTTATTGTATATATTGAAACAATTCCTAATAATAGAATAATTATTGCAATACATATGCCTATTCTAAATTGTGAATAACTTAAAATTTGTAACAACTATTTTTTTAATTTGATTTAACTTGAATCGCTGGTTGTTTGAAAAAAACAAACAGTATTGTTTGTTCAAAAATTTTTAACACTTCTTTTAGATGTAAATATTGTTTTAATAATTTATGACTAGTGCAATTGTAGTTGATGATGATTTTGACACAGTTGAAGTATTTTCTGAATTTCTTTCCCTTCGTGATATAGATGTTTTAGGAAAGGCATATGATGGCATGGAGGGTTTGAAACTATTTGAAGAAAAACGCCCTGATATTGTATTTTCTGATATTTGGATGCCTGAATATGATGGATTTTATTTATTAAATAATTTAAAAGAAAAATATCCTAATTCAAAAATAATTATGGTGACAGCTGATCTTACTAGTGAAACTGACTCCAAGCTAAAATCTTCAAAGGCTGATTCTGTAATTTTCAAACCTTTTAAAATTAATGATGTAATGAATACCATTGAGAAATTAATGGCACTGGAAATAACTTCCTAATAGGTTATAAACAACAATGGATTAGTGATATTACATTGAATATCTTAATTGTAGAAGATGAAGTTGATTTACTTGAAGAATACAAGACTTTTCTTGAACTAAATCATCATAATGTGATTCTTGAAACAGAAGGCGAATCTGCATTAAAAACTTATTTTGCAAAATTTGATGAATCTTCAAATATTACTCCATTTGATATTGTTATTTTGGATTATCAATTACCTGGAAAAAATGGTATGGAAATTGCATCTGAAATTTTGGTTAAATGTCCAAAACAACGAATCTTATTTGCATCAGCATATGTTGAGGATACCTTAAAAGAATCAATTAAAACTCTAAAACAAATTGTTGAATTACTCCAAAAACCTTTCAGTCTTCAAACTTTGTTAAATGTGATAGAGGATACAAATGCGTATAAAGAATTAGAAAAACTGAATGTTGATATTAAAAACCTGAAAGATTTGGATCCTTCTCACGCACAAATTACCACTTATTTAGAAATTTTAAAAAAAATCTATGGCAAATCAAAATAATTTTTGTATCTAATTAATAAAATCAATTTTAATCAAAACCATTTAATTTAATCTAGTCATTTTGATCAAAAAAATCCATTCTACGTTTGTGTAAAAACGACACACATATGATAATACTGGAATTTTATTCAAAATAAATTACTTGTTTGATAATTTGGAAAATTCCACAGTTCAAAATTCTAGCGAAAACCCAACGGATATTTTATTTCATAAATTTGAAAGTCCTGTTAAATTTGAAAAAAAACCATGTTTGACAAATTTTAAAGAAAATTCTATTCATGATTCAATAGATTATTCTGTTGGAAATATTTTGGATGACCTTGTTAGTAGAATTGTTGATAATGACTCATCTTTGACAGATTCAAAAAATGTTCCAGATTTGATGAAATCTATTAAAAATTTTTTGATTAATGCAAATTTTGGTACATTTGATTATTCTCAAAAAACTGGTAAGAATATTGTCAAAGTAGAACATTGTATGGGTGAAAATGGGAATATTTTTTGTGAAAAATTCTTTAAAAGATTATTTGAACACTGTTTGACTGATTATTCTATCCATGTAATCTCTAGTGAAAATTTTGTTTGTGTGATATTTAGATAATATTACAAATTTGATAATAATTGTTCTTTAATTGATGGAACATTTTCATTGATATGTATGGCGTGAATTTCTTTCTTTTTAATTTCTCCTACATGTGTAACATCTCTCGCTAAAATTATATCTGTAAACCAATCCACAATTATATTTAATTTTTTTCCAAATGTGGGGATTTTTGATACATAGTAGGCTCTCCAAATTAACCATGCAGGCAGACCGCTGATGTTTCGTCCTCCAATTGTGGCAATACCCTCTTTGTCTCCAATTAATGCCATAATTCCTAAACTATGAAAAGAGAATTTTGTTAATTTTTTCTTATTGTTAAACAATAATGATAAATTTTTTGCCACTGTTTTTCCTTCTCTAATTGCATGTTGTGCAGTGGATGGGTAGAAACTATTTGTAGATTGTTCTTTAATTAATGCACAATCCCCTAACACGAAAACGTTTTCTTTATTTCTCATCATTAATGAATCCTCGACTAATATTCTTTGATTAATACCATGCTCACATTTTAATTCTGAAATAATGTTGTTCATCTTTGTACCTCCTGTCCAAATCATTGTGGCACATGCTAGCTTGCCTCCGTTACTAAGAAGAATATGCTCTTCTCCTGCATCATTTGCTTTTGTATTATCCATAATAATGATCCCTTCTCTTTCAAGAACCTGTGCAGCTTTTTTTGCTAATCTTTCATTAATTTCTGGTAAAATCCTATCTTTTGAAGAAATTAAAATAATATTAACATTTTTTGGATTTATGCTTGGGTATGATTTTGAAATTGAACTTTTGATAAATTGATTTATCTCACTTACTGTTTCTACTCCTGCAAATCCTGCCCCTACTACAACAAATGTTAATAATGTTCTTTGTAATTCGTGGTTTCCTGTTTGAGCTGCATGTTCTAACATAACAATTAAATGATTTTTTATTGCAATTGCATCTGAAATAGATGTCATTGTAAATGAATATTTTTCTATATTTTTATTTCCATAATAATTTGTCTCCCCCCCCAATGCTAATACTAAATAATCATATTCTAATGTTCGTACTTTATTATCAAATGATCTTTGAATTGTAATTAATTGTTGTTCTAAATCAATTGAATCAATTGAAGCATGCAAAAATTTTGCTTTTTTACAAAAATATCTTACAGGAATTGCAATATTACTTGGATGTAAAAGACCTGAAGCAACTTGTGGTAGCATTGGCGTAAATAAATAATAATTTTCTTTTGATACTATTGTTATTTCTACTGGTTCATTTTTGAATTCTTTTTCAATATTTTGTAATACTGTTACCCCTCCAAATCCTCCTCCTAAAATCAATATTTTTTTCACAGATGGAGATGTACTTTTATGTGCTGAGATATAGTGTACATAATATTTTGATTCTGAATTAAATACTGCGTTACAATCATTACAATTTATTGTGGACATATTAAAATAAAAATTATTTTGTTAAAAACACTCTGTTTGTCCGATTTCTACAGTAAGCTCACACTGAACAGATTTTATTTTTCATTTTAGTTCTAGCAGTATGGACAAACAGATGATTATATTTTATTATTTCTGAAAATTATTATGACTCTAAGGATTGTTCCTACTGTGGTACTTCTTGTAACTACTCTACTTTTAGTCCAGACTATATCTATAGTGGATGCACATCATAATGATAATGAAGATCCAGACGCGGTAAGAGAAGCAGCTGAAAAAAAATCTGAAGAATTTGATCAAAAAGAGAGAGACGAAGGTAGAAGTGCAACCCGTGATGAAAAACGAGAAGCTTTTTCTGATTATAAAATTGCTTTTACATCTTGGAAGTCTGCAAAAGAATTATTGAAAATAGCAAAAATTTCTGGAGTAGATTCTAACATTAATGGTAATCAGACACTTGTGGATGCTGCAAAAATAACTAAAGATGGTGCATGGGATACATATCAAGAAGTTAAAAAGAAAAAATTAAGCTAATATTTTACTATGTTAAAATTTTTTATTATTAATTATTGGCATTAATTTTTTATGATTATTTTTTTAAATATTTTTTTGAAATTATCACAAAAATTGTAATCTCTGTAATCTCCACGACCATTACTTGCCAAAAATACATAACCCATCCTCCCATTAATTGGTCAGTTACCGCTAAAACTACTGAATATACTGCAAAGTTCTCCATAATTAAAAATGGTAAAGATACAATTGATTCAATTTGTTGCTCATATGATACTTGTGACGATATCTTTTCAATTGATTTCATATTCCACTCTGAATCAATAATTACTCCTTGATTGAGAAACTCTTCAAGAATCTCCTCTTTTAAGATTTGATAGTCTGTATTCCCTGCGTGGATACTGAAAATTGTAAAAATTCCTATGGTTAAAAATAATGCAGTTTGACCATAAATGATGGCTTTTCTTTTACCTTTGTGATTTTTGAGTATTTGTCTTAGAAACATTTGTCCAAAACTTCCAAGTTTTTCTTTTTTTGATAAAAATAACATTACACAAAAAACAATTGAAATTATTCCTATCGACCCAATCCATTCATTAGAAAATATTGTTCTTGATACAATTCTAAGTGGTACTAGTATTGCAATTAATGAAATTGAAATAATTAGAAATTCTAGAAATGGATGATATGAAATATTTTTGTAATTATTCTTGAAAAAAGTCATGGTGCAAACATTGAGGGAAGGAATTTATCGTATTTTTCAAATTCAGATGTTCCTTTTTCATCATAAATATTTTTAGAAACTTCTAAAAGTGTTAATTCTTCTTCAATTTCTATTAATTCTTTTATCATGGACTTTTTTTGAATCAAAACATCCCCTTCCCCAATATATGAATCCGTAAATGTCATGTATGCAAGATAATAATCTCGTAAATTATACAAATTTGTATAATACTCATTGTCTCTGATGTTTCCTGATGAATAATCTAAACTTGCTTGGTTGTATTGAGTACTAATCCTTACACCAAAATTAATCATTTTCTCATTTCTCTCAAGATTTGGAAGTTTTAATGCTTCAAGAATTTCTTTCTCTTCATCTGTAATTTCTTTAAGTGGGTTGATGTTTTTCTCCTCTTTTGATATTGTTTCAATAAATGCCATCATCACTTCCATTATTGATGCTTCCCCTAACACTGGTCCACTTTGATCTTCTTTTTCCTGAAAACTAAAAATACTAAACACAATGACCCCAATACCAATAATTACCAATAAAGTGATGTTTTTGATCATTTTTCATTCACTTGTTATTCTGTGTTTTTTATTATAACCACAAGGTTGCCACAAAACAAAAAACAGTTGTTTATTAGGTGAATTTCTGATTTTTACAACCAAAAGTGACTATTTTGTCTATATCTTTTGAATACCTCGTTTATGATCATAGATTAAAAGATGTAT
>Ga0209992_10004670_pt1 | contig 10579 bp, 21 predicted proteins | sample 2SBtaG_2_FD_182564 | JGI IMG/M metagenome (GOLD analysis project Ga0209992, IMG submission 182564) | Deep subsurface microbial communities from Kolumbo volcano to uncover new lineages of life (NeLLi) - 2SBTROV12_ACTIVE470 metaG (SPAdes)... | ecosystem: Environmental > Aquatic > Marine >... | reverse complement strand
GTTCATAACTCAATTTTACCACATCAGCGCATTTTTGTCAAGAGAAAAAACCCCGCCAGACTAAGAAGAAACACAAATGGGTACGTTAGCCTAGACGATATTTCGCGCCTATAAAGTTAACTTACATACTTGAATTAGTCTGACGAGGTTTGTTTTTTCTCTCCAGCAATAGCTTCTTCTTCACTATCGAATGGACCCCACAACTGACCACCATAGAAATAGTACCAACCTTTTCCATCGTAGCCAGCAGTACCACATTCAGGGTAGTTGTTCCCAGTAAAGGCTGGGTCCATGCGATAGTAATCTACACTCATTGCACCACTGGAATATCCAGACACTTACCAATCTTATAAGCATAAGTATCGGCAGTCATCTTGTCTCCTGTTTCATAACGAAGGGGAAAGTGTTTGTATGTACCCAAACGTCCCTCATCTGGGTTCTTAGCAAAGAGCTTGATAAGGTAGTAGGGCTTATCGTGCTTGTGATGCTTCTCAACTTTAACGTAACTGTCAACTTTAGTCTTAGGCATTCTTCGATTCCTTAATAATGCTTGTCAAATTTTTCAACGAATCAAGCGACGGTTTTTCTACAGACTTAGCCGCTTCCTTCTTTTCTGTGTAAGTCTTTTTTCTCCTTTTATACTTTGTGGCAGCAAGTCTTACCTTATAAGGTCGTCTGATTACACTTGGTACTACAGGGCTAGGGTATTCATCCCCTGTAATACGAATAGTAGTCATAGACCCAAATAAGCCTCCCGGCCAAATATGTACTAAGTCAAGCTCGAACTCACCCTCTGTTTTAAAGATACCGTTAACTTTCCACTTGCCCTTCATCTTGTCCAGACTTACTTTAACGCCATCCTTATTTACCCAATACGGTCCTTTGCTGACCTTAATAGCATCTCCGACTACTATCTTGATCCTAGGACTTAGCTGATATTCCTCTACAATTGTTCGGTTTTCAATGAAACCCCAACCGTGTGGGTTATCCTCAGTTGGTTTTACTGGCATTATTCCCTTTTCTCCTGTTTTCTATTTTTTTCTACCCACAATCTGACCTAGGAACGTAATTACTAGGAGTTCCCTCAGTCATCCATCTAATAAGTTCCTCAGATACCACAGTAATATCTTCCCTTTTCTCCGTAATAGTCTTATTATCCCCCTTACAATCCTTAGAGTTAGGATCATTAACCATTGGTTTTCTCTCGCTTGTACCACTCCACCGTACAATAAGTGGAGACTATGCCCATTTAGCCCTGTAGTTGCTCTTAAAAGTGGGTTTTTCGCCCAAAAGTGACCCTAACTACGTTTGTAATCTGCCAAAATAGCATCAAACACATCATTTGGAACGTATTGAAATGTAAAATCGTCCATTTCTGGGTCAGCAAACTCTGTATATTTGTAGGTTACATACACATGAGTGTCCTGAATCTCCCAAGTCCACACCTCTTTTGTCTCGCTATCTTCAATGATGAGCCTATTCTTCTTCGTCAATTGCTTTTCCATTCTTGTAAAGCCTTTCGATCTTTGGGGTGACTTTAAGCGAACCACTGTCCGTTAATTCACAAAAGAAGCTGTGCTTGATCTCATATGATTTGGCAACCATGCCGGGAGCAACATCCTCAGTCCATACGTTTACTCTCCACTTGTTACTATACACATTAGTTGCATCAACATGGTGAAGGTAGGGCGGCTTGCCCAGTCTGTTAAGTATCTTCTCTATTACCTTATCGGCATTCGCGTTAGAATTCTTTAGTGTCATTTGAGAAATCTCCTTTCAACCATATTCTACCTGACGGAGCCGTGTTTGTCAACCAAAATCCAAAAAGTTTTTTTCGTGCTTGACAAAGCCGCTCAGGGCGTTATATATATAATAGCCCCAATTATTGCTGACTACGAGCATACTGGAGCACTCGGGGTGGAATAGCTGAGACTTAAGAGGAGGAAACGAATGTTGAATAAAAGCATCTTTTTGGCGCTAGTACTGAGTCTATCCGGTGCTGGCACAGCAAGTGCTGGGGATTGGATTATGGTTCAACCCCCCACCTTTGTCAAGTACAACCAGTGTGATTGTACTGTTACGTGGCATCGCGGTGGTTACCAGTGGGTGACTATCGATGGACTATGCGTTTTACGTAAGGCTGGACAAGGAGTGTTATACCTTGGCAACGGGGTTCTGGATGCTACTAACGGCATTCTTAACTTTGGACATGGTGTTATCGACTCCACCAATACCCATAGAATATATATCTATGAGAAGATCAGACCTAGGCGAGATTGTGTATATACAACTGTGCCTAATTACACTGTGTTCAGAGCCAATCCATGGCGGCTCTGTAACTAACTGTTAAAGTAGCTATTCCTCCCCGTAGCCCGTCTCCTATTCTGGGGGCGGGTTTTTTTATGTACCCACAAGTTGCTGACTATGAGCTATCTGGAGCGAATCGGGTAGATGTGGTGATACACTGGCGACTTAGCTGGCTGACTTAGTATCTGACTTGACCTAAGAATTGCTGACTATGCTTAAGGTGGCGCTCTGGCTATATAAGGTGAGACATGCGATCCTGCGTCGTAAGTCGTTGGTATCAAAGGATTTAGGGAAAACCGCCTAGGCGGATTTTTATAAATCCGTCAAGCCCAAAATTAAATTTTACGCGCCATGTATATATAAAAAAAAGGAGCCGCAAAGTGCGGCCCCTTCTTTAGTTAGTCTGAGAACGCTTCCCAGAATCCGTATGTAAACAGTAAGATCACGGCGGCTAATATAATCGCGGCCACATCCCTACCTCCATGAGTAGGGGTTAGTGGTTATACCGCCGTGAGAAACACGTTCTCTAGTTCCTTCTCCTCGTAACTGTCGGCTCGCTTCCTGATAGCGTCCCAACGGTTATCGTTCATGTCGAGAAGTTTGCCACCAAGTTCGTCAAACTTCAACCAGCCATCGTTGCTGAAAGTTTGACCGGCACGGGTAACAGCGTTCACAACGCCAAACAGGTTGCGGTCCTGCCGCTCATGCTGAACCCACTGAACAAGAACCTCGCTTGCCTCTTTCTTGCTCAACTTGTTCTGCCCAGAAATTGCCGCGATGATTCCCTTCATGGAAACACCATCGGCATCATGAGCCTTGACCCCAAGGAATCGCTCAATACCAGCCGGAAGCAGGGGAAGCTGATACTCAATATTCTCACGGATTTGCTTGGCGAGAATTTCCAGATTGAGCTTGCCACGGTGAACCTGAGAAATCTTCTTCCCAGATTTCTGACCCCAGATGCAACCGTTCAGGCAGATAGCCCGGAAGATACTGGGGTACTGGCTAACACGTCGCTTGCCAATCTCGCAGTTACCGATTGAGAGCATACCACCGTAGTCGGTGTCGTCATCCTGCCCATAGTCGATAATCGTATCAGGCAGAAGAACATTGCCGTAGATGGTATCGGCATCACCACGCCAGTGGGAAAGTCGGCCACCCGGCAAAATGCCTTCCAACTGCTCAAGATACCAACGGTTGTCAACCGGGGCATACTTTTCAGTAAGGAAAGCACGCAGCGTTCCGTCCTGATAAGTGCGGAGACGGAACACCTTTTCCGATTCCACCCGCCGCAACGCATTCTCGCAAACGGCGACCAGCGTGTCGGCATCCTGCTCATCGCGCTGGAATCGCTCTTGCCCGTTGTTTTTCGTCGGGTTGGTGATGAGCGAATTGAGGAAGAACGTACTTGTGAAAGTATTCACGCCAAACTGATTCATGGCGTGTTGCGTCGGCTGGAACTCGCGCCCATCGGCCAACTGCATAACAAATTTACCATCCAGATTCACGCCGGGACTGATCTGACCACGGGGGATCATGATGTCCTCGCGTTCAGCGACTCCCTGCTCAAGTGCCTCCATGCCTTCCTCATATGACTGGGTTTTTGCGTACCAGTCTTTGTGGACGTGAGTGTTCTGAGCGAACCCCGTCCCCGTTGAACCTTGGAGGGTCTTGACAAAATTGCCCTCGTCCTTGGAACTCTCGTCTGGTCGCAGCGTCGTGTAGTCGGTCATATTCTGACCCTTTCTCAAAAAGAAGTGAAACTCAACTCCTCCAGTATAGGGTATTATCGTCAGAAATCAATCCCAAACTTCACAGAAAACGATAAATTTGTCAGAATAGACATAAGTCCTTGCCCTGTAAGGATTTAGGTCGCGGCGCCTAGGCGGATTTTCGTAAATCCTTTCACACCAACGAGTTACGTTTCGTCAAGCCATTTTTTGAATTTTGGAAATAATGCTTGCATTAGAAGGGATGTGTAGTATAATGCCCAAACGCAAACTGCTATCTCACCAAGTAAATGTTTCATTATATAAAAACAAAGACGGCGACGGGTCGTATTGCGAACCCGCCACCGCCTTGTCTCCCGGTTGTGCGGTCAGCGTTAGCTAACCACCTCCTCGTCTGCCTTGGCGAAAGCGTCGGCGGCACGCTGACGTGCCGTGGCAATCACCATCTGGATCGCGGTCAAGTCCTTGCGGCGACTTCGCTTGGAAGCCTTGGGCAAGTTCTCCTCTGTTGGGACACCAGCGTCCTTGAGGTACTTGCGCAAAATGTTCACGCGAGTTTGCAACTTGGCCTTGTCCAGTTCCAACTCATCGGCAACGTCTTGGACGTAACCGCCAGCCGAGATCAGACGGGTCCACGCTTCAGCGATTGCCTCATCGCTGACTTTGACCTTCTCGACTTGTTCCGCAGTCTCGTTCTTCTTCTCACTCATCTCAACATCTCCCATATGGGACCAACATTTGTGACAGCGAACATCGCCGTCTTGTTTCCATGCACCAATTCTATCATATGTATCGGCAAAGTCAAGACCTGACCTCCAGCTTTTTCGGACATTTTATGAGAATGCTAACTACCACCAATCGCCGCCGCCCCGGTTGGTTTTGGTGAGACGATCACACCATTGCCCATATGTCAAGGGAAAAATTTAAGATTGTGTTGTAAGTCGTTGCCACATAAGGTTTTATAATTTTCCGCCTAGGCGGATCGCCTTAAATCCTTACCCCATAACAACTTACGTCTTTTCTATGCGTTGGTTGTACGTATAGTCCACAGCCCGCACCGTTGGGGCATCGTTGGTAACGTACATCTTCACCCATTTCGATTCCGTCACCGGCTTGGGATACGTATCGTCACAAACACCAGTCCGCTCTATAAACGTGTCGTGCTTGTACGGGTTATACATCACCCAGCACTTCGGAGTTGCCACCGGCCTTTCCGCCTTGTGGAATTCCTCATACATAGCAAGATAACCCGACACACCAGCGTGGACGTTTTTCTTACCCTCACGCCGCACCCGTGCCTGTCCAGCCTTGCCGACAAGAAACCGGCAATCCTTCAGAAAAATCAGGCCGGTGTGTCCAACAACCTTCCCGCTCTGTCGAACACTCCACGTTTTCTTCTGGATATTCCAGTAAACATAAAGCCGCTTATCATAGTCAATAACACTCATACCGTCGCCCCTTGCTTTCTGGAATAAGAACCCTTGCCCTTGAGAGCCTTCAACGCCGTCGCCGCTTCCGTGCCTTTTGGTTGTGTCCCGTGCAGCAGCAGGGCGAAACTCTCATCCCGCCACGTCGGGTTGGCAGCGTGACTATCGTCGTGGTCGATAATCAGGCCCAGTTCCCGTGCTTCCGTTTCCGAGAACACCACCTGAGCGTATCGGAAAGCAAAATGCTCAATCATCCAATCATCACGTCCACCGTATGACGCCGTCAACACCAGATTCTCGGGAATCTCACTTCTGAGAGCATCCCAATATTTCAGACTTTTGGTGTAGGCGTAAAACAGCACGTCGGGGTTTTCGTGGGCCTGTTGACACCATGCCCGGAGATAATTCTCGTTGAAGAAATCCCCGGCGACGTGAATCCGAACAATCCCGGCATCCGTTGGCATCGACCTCCACAATTCCAGATACATCAACGGCCAGTCGTCGGCGTTTTGTTTCAGAGTGTCATAATTGTGCTTGCGGAGATTGTACACGTTGGTGTACTGGACTTCCTGACTTGCCGAGAAACAACGGAATTCCGTTTTCGGCCCGTCCTTGATTGTCCGCTTGCCGTCAACCTCGACAGCTTTCGACAGACATTGCTCCGCAAACGGGCACGAGTATCCCGACAACAGGTCCAGACTATAGACCTTCCGCCCACCGTCAAGGTACTTGGCGATTGCCCAGCAACTATCGTTGAGCCGTTCCGTTTTTGCGTTTGCTTTCGACCACTTCAGCATTCTGTTATCCCTTTTCTTGTGTGTTACGCTCCCCATTATATACTAGTATCGGCGTTTGTCCACCCCGTGCATCATAAAAAAAAGGAATTATAACTAAATAGTCATAACTCCTTTGGTGGTAAGGTTTTACGCAAAATCGCCTAGGCGGTTTGCCCTAAATCCTTTCACTCCAACTGGTTACGTTTCTTCCTCTGGTTTTTCCAATCCGTTAGTCCTGCACCCGTTAGAGGTTCACCCGTCCACAAATCCAATCCTTGCTCCCAACGCTCCGCATATAGTTCAACGTTTGGATGCTTGGATTGGCGGTATTCCTCTTTGGGGTCGCCATCCGTTTTGGGGCCAATCCCCCTAATACCCACGCCTTGGATATAGGTTGATTTGGGTTGGACCCCAACGCTATAGTTTGATGTGTCCACTATTCAGCCCCCACAAACTGTTCAACCCGCAACTCGCTCATCTTAGCAAGTGAGAAGCTCTTGATTTCGGTTTTGTATTCACCGTTCTCACCAATACCATCGACATACTTGGTATGCTTGATTGTGATGAATGGGCCTTGCGGACCCCAACCAAAATCCTTCAGTGGGCCGTTACGTCGTTTGCCGTGGTACATGAAAGAAGCTTCCGCACCACTCTCCAACGCCTTAGTCAATACTGGTCTAAGCTGATTCAATGTTGGGCCTGAGATTCTCATATTCCCGTTCCTCGTCATAGTAGTAAATGTAACTCCACGCTTGTGCCAACGTCTCGAAAAAGTCCTCCACAAACTCGTTGTTATCATACAGGCTATACCTGTAAACAATACCGTCGCTATCAGTATGCTGCTGCTTTTCAAGCACCAGCTTCATGCTACTAGCAACCCGTGCAACGTCTTCAAATCGTAACATCTGGCAAATCCTTTGGGTTCATTTCCCTGAGTCGAACATTCACCCGGCAGTCGGGTGGGACGTTCTGAGGTCCACCGGAATACCCCGGAGGAGCCTCGTACATCAAACCAGTGTAAATCATAATCTCCCCGTCCAGATCTTCACTGAGATGTGCCAACGGGAAATGGTCTTTCAAAACCTTATATAGCTGATCAAGCCTCATACACCCAACTCCTTGATCAATTCATCAGCCTCAATCTGTGACTGAATACTCTTGACCAGAATACCAATCATGGCGGTCAGGCTGGTCAGCATATCCGCATCCGCATCTGGATAATGCTCAATCCACATACAGACGTGCTTGGCTAAAGCGGGCTGTTCCTTGACAAACTCACCCAGCCAGTCGATAGCAAACCCGCCCATCGAATTACTGTGGGTGGCCTTTTGCATGACCGCCGTAACACACGCCTCTTTCACCCTTGGCATCGACATCTCAAATCTCCCTTTCCAATTTCAATATGTCCCATTATACTCTATTTATCGGCATTGTCAACCCCAGACTTGAGCCTTTTGCTGACTATCGCACAGTTCGCAATCGGCCCGGATGGGCTGAGACTAGGCAAAAGGGGCGACGGGTCAATACCCTGCAAGGCTCGCCGCCGCCCCACGTCCCCGACCAAAAGGACTCCCCCATTATATAGTGTTATCGGCGTTTGTCAACCACAATCTTTAAGCTATAAGTCGTTGTCATATAAGGATTTAGAGAAAATCGCCTAGGCGGATCGACGTAAATCCTTTACCTGTAGTGGTTTACGTTTAGCCCAAAGACAAAACCCTACCGAGTTGCGTCCTTGCGGGGTCCGTCTTACTCGATAGGGTTTTTGACAGCGAGACAGGAAAGGGCTAACCGTACTCGCTGCTGATGTATGTGGACGGACAGGGTTTATGTGTTACCTGCAACGTTTCGGGGACAGATATGTCCACCCGGTGAAGGGCTTCCCTACTTTGTACCACATCTGACAGCCTCAACCATTCGGTCATACTCTGTCAGTTGTGTGCCTTACCACCTCTGCCTAGCTTTGGTGTTTCGGCCACCGTCCTACTAACAGGGAGCTACCCCGTCAGCATGTTTGTATTGTAAAAGATCAGAAAAACGGCTGCGGGGCAAGCCTTTCCCCGTAAATCCTAAATTGTCCTACCAATCCTGTCACGTTCATCAATAACCGAAGTTATCTCTGGTTGTGCAAAGAAGGCTTTGATTGGACAGCCGTCTTTTTGAGAGGGTTGGTCTCGGTTTCCCGTTCCCTTGCCTCTCTACTCAAATTGTATCACAGAACTGCCCTTTGTCAAGGACAAATTTCATTATTCTTCGCCGCCAAACATTTCGAAGAAGCAGGGTCCACACGTCCCGCTGATCAGAATCTCCCGCTCCTCCGATGAGAGGTACGGCATGGCGTTTTGAATCAACGCACCATTCTCCCACGCCGTAACATCCTCAATAAACACTTTCATCTCGACCTGATTCTTGCATCTCCGACAGGTCGTCCACATCGTCGTCTTCTCGTTTTCCATAATCATACCGCCCCCTCACCAATAAACAGTTCTGCGTAGAAGATTGCATCCGCCTCATCCGGGCAGTCGGCAATCATATCCATGTTGAAATCATCCGGGCCATCCGCAATCGGCGCCCACACCTCGTACACGCTGTACCGGGGTTGCCAAATAATCTCGACCCCGTCCCGATTCCAAACCAATTCGCCGTGTGCAACTTTCAGCATTCTCTTGCCCTCTCAACTGTCTCTTGTATGTCCCCCATTATAGTATATTATCGGCGTATGTCCACCCCAAACTCCACATATTTTACAAAGTCATGCCGTAAGTCGTTGCTACCAAAGGATTTAAAAAAATTCGCCTAGGCGGTTTGTCGTAAATCCTTATATATCAACTAGTTAGAATGATTACTGTAACACCAAAGACAAGCCAGCCCCACAATACAAATCTCTCAACCTTCGCGCCCATCTCTACTCGATCTCCTTATCTCACATCCATGCGGGTGCAATCTTATATCCACAACAAGATTGGCTACCTTGAAACGTTCATTGTGCTGCTTCACATAACTTCTCATCTCAACGGGAGAGGCGTGAACAACTCGCCAATTCGAGTCTAACACCTCTGTCAAGAACCTATATATAGAGGTTTGATTCTTATTCCCTCTACGTCGTCCCGTCACAGCATCTGCCTTCTTGCGTCTTATACGTTTAGATTTCCATGATCTATTTCCCTTCAACATCTTCTACCTTCTTTCCTTTGTCCCGCACCTCCCGCTTCCATGTGGAGCGGTCACAATACTTCCATCCTTCACCAAGTAGAGCCTTCAAAGCCTGATCGTCGGCGTGAGTGGAATCGGCCACCTTCTTGAACTTGTCGCCTTTACGCAGAATCTTCATTTAGTTGTCCTTGTAGTTAGTTCCTGAAAACTTTACCAGTCCACTGAAAAACTCGTCAATTGCATTGTCGTTCATCACCTTGCGTTCATCTTTCACAAGGTCATCACGGTAGTCGCCGTGTTTCTCAAGATAGTCCATCATCTTGTTGCCGAGGCTGACCGGATTTTTGGTAGCGTCCAGATGCGATGCCAGATTGATGAAGTCCAGCACGCCCTGCACGTCAAGGTTTCCAACCACGTCATCCCAGAAATCATCGTCATCATCGTCATCATCATCGGTGAGCGGCCCAGTGAATCCCGGCACGGCAACCCAAGTCAACTCGGTGCCAGTAAGGTAGGCGGCACACTCGGCGGTATTGGAACCCCAATGCTTGTTATCAATCGCCTTCTTCGGAGCATCGAAGTCGGCATTCTTCACGTCTGGGTCAACGTAGTTTCCCGGTCCCCACTGAACGGAAACCGTAATGCCGTTGGGCAGGTCCAGTTGGAACCCCTTATTGTCACAGATACGCATTGCCTTGTCAGTCATCTCTACCCTCTCCGTGTTTTCTTCAAGCCACTCGCCCAGTTCGTCCATCGAGCCGTGCCACTCGCCCAGTTCGTCAAAACCGTCCATTGTGTGCCCTCTCTACTTCCACCAACCAAGTTTGTCAGCCAGCCAGCATACCGCTGCCAACAATACCAATCCTACCAGAAATGTTATAGGTGTCAACCATTCAGGCAACATTTTCCACCCCATCGGTTTCGGCCACTCGACTCATCATCTGGTGGGCTTGTGCGAATTCGCCCTTTGGCACTTTCACCGCCCACGAATACCCACCGTACTCTATTGTCAGATGTTCGAAGTTGTCAACGGGTCTCGCATCCCTGTCGCTTGGCATACTCACGATAGCTGCATATAGGTTCTGCATTACATCGACTCCCTGATTGCGTTTCTGTTCTTGTCTGCCCGTGTGCGGTTCCGCTTGGTTCGCCTGTCGGCGTGTTTGCCAGCCCCGCCACGATGGGC
>Ga0209992_10004665_pt1 | contig 10582 bp, 8 predicted proteins | sample 2SBtaG_2_FD_182564 | JGI IMG/M metagenome (GOLD analysis project Ga0209992, IMG submission 182564) | Deep subsurface microbial communities from Kolumbo volcano to uncover new lineages of life (NeLLi) - 2SBTROV12_ACTIVE470 metaG (SPAdes)... | ecosystem: Environmental > Aquatic > Marine > Volcanic... | reverse complement strand
GATAATTATCAAATTCCAATAAGAAATCTCGAGTCATTCTCGGCTGAACCCGTCTAAATTTAATTCCTATTCTTGATAAAAACATATCATGGTCTTTTAGTCTCCAATAAAAATCTGGCTGTTCATATGGAACTTGTTGCAATCCAGTCGAAACAATCAGCCTTGTATCTTTCAACTTTATTAAATCCCCTAATATAGCATCATACATCTCCAACAACTCAAGCAATGGATCCTGATGACTTTTGATATACCAAGCCGGATTTTTTACAGTGCCGGTATATGGCATTGCGCTGCACATATAATGATGCTGGACGTGCGCTCCTGAATTTAAAAACAAAACTGAAAAATCTGGCTTATGCTTTTTCCATAAAGAAATGAATACATCTGCAAGCAGTCTATCTAGCAAAATCGCTTTTGACCAGTGTTGTTTTTTTAGAGCTCCAAACAAGCTAATTACATATTGTGGCCAGCTAGTAAACTGTGATTTTGTAATCAGAGCTTCTAGCAGAGTAACGACCGTTTTAGCCTCTAACTTCTCTTTAGAGTTATCATTGACAGCCTGATTGATTGCCTTTGCAATCCTTTTAACAAACCCATTACCGCTTATCTTTGTATCAACCCATGGATCGGGTATCCAGAAGGGAGAGTGATTTGTATTATTTGAAGCATTAATGGGTGAAATAGCTGCCACACTATACCCCTTATCCTCTAATATTTCCCAATGCTGCCTATGTTTGTTTTTTTCTACATCTCCAAGCCTAAAGACACCATGCTCTTTATAAGATAGCCCAGTTCTCACTGTAGGCCATTGAATCCATGGCTCTAACTCTTGATACGACTTCTCAGATATGGTGCTACAAATACCATATTGGTCTATAAATTTTTTCCAATTTGGAAGACTTCCGTTTTGAATATACATATGAACATATTTAAAATTAATCTCGTTCAATTCCCAAAAGATAAGCTTAAAATTACATTTTTTCTTTTTGATTTTATTCACTCTTAGATCCTACAAAGTTTTCTTAATGAGGCGATAATAAAATGAAAAAATTACCTGTGTAGTCCAATAATAATATTTTTTCCACCCAAGGCCCTTACCGGAAATTGTTCGATATTCATTTAACACCATATAATTTTTCAACAACATCCTCCATTTCGACTTTGATATCTGATCATCGCTAATTCGATAAAATAATAGTGTGCAATTTAGTTTAACACTACTTTTAATATTCTCGTGGATGCGCAAACAACACTCCACATCTTCACGAGCTCTATACCTATCTTCCTCGTTAAATGGAAACTTACAAAATAAATCCTTTTTGGCTAATACGCTAGAAATAGGGGTAATGTGTTTTATCAATTGTTTTTTAAAAGTAACAAGCTCTAACTTTGTGCTATTACAAGGTAAAAATTCAATTTCATTATTCTTAGAAAAGTTCATCATTTCTGAACTACAAAAATCTGTTTTATACTTGTATATTGCTTGCATTTGAAGCATGAGTTTCTTTGGATGCCAAACATCATCTGCATCTAAAAAAGCAACCCAATCACCTAAAGAATTTCGAACCCCAATATTGCGAGGTCTAGCAGGAGCGCCACAATTCTCTTCTAAAGAAATTAATTTAACCCTAGAATCTATCTTAATTACAGATTTAACAACATCGCATGTTGCATCAGTAGAACAGTCATCAACAACAATTAATTCCCAATTTTTATAATTTTGCGAACAAACTGAATCAATTGTAAATTTAATAAATTTATCTGCATTATAAGTTGGCATAATAATACTAATTAACTGTTGTCTCATGATACATCACCCCTTGGAAGCATACTCCTGAGACCGTCAACCCAACGCAATAAAGGCCTTCTCTTCAGTTCAAAACTCATGTCTTTTTGTTCAATTTCATTGTAATTTGCAAGATCTTTCCATTTTTTTTTCGTCAACAATACAATAATCGCATTCTCATCTAACTCGTTTGTAGCAAAATCAGGGTCGTCAGCTTGAATTGTTCCAGTATTAAGCATATTGATTAATTTATTAACATCGGCGCCATGGTAATATATGTAATCCGTAGTTTTTCTTGCATGCACATAATCTGTAAATTGAGAAAATCGTTTTGCCATTAAATAGACAAACCTTAGTGTATTCTTTATAACGATATCAGGGCTAATGTCGCTCAATGCATCTACCCTATACAGATCCAATTTTTTAGTAAAAGTTCTAGAAAAGCCCGCTCCATCATAAACAGATGGAGATAAGCATACTACTTGTTTTCCACAAGCTCCCGCTTCCACAGCTGAAGATCCTCCATTCAATACAACCATGTCCGATTGCTCAATTAAATCATATGTGTTTGTGTGGCTTTCGCTTGGGATAAATAAAACCCCCTTTTCAGTTGCCCATTTTTGATAATGATCAATTATCCTTTTACCGTCAGCAGTTCCGATAGACTCGGACCAATTAGGATGAAATCTAACCAAAACATTCTCTAAATCAATCGAGAAAGCTTCAAAAAAATCATCCAATGCTGAAGTGTTGTCCGGCCAGCCTGTTTTCCATTCGGCATGACCTATATATTCATTTCTACTACTAGGTAATATCAATATTCTTTTTTTATTGGATTCAATAGGCCATTCAGCGGTGGCAGATTCTTTATTATACAATCTCCACTCTAGAAAGTTTTCTTGTAAAAATCTAAGTGATATTAGTTTGGCGGCATACTTAGCTTGACTTTTCGTAAGAGGTTTGTTCTTATACAGCCTTGATAACTCTCTAAGACTTTTAAGCGAAAGACAATTAGCATTAGGAGTTAAATGCAGCCCATGTCCAAGCCAAGTTCTTTCATGTGTGATAAATGGTATCCCTGCTGATTCGCATGCAAAAGTCACAGAACGAGTCAAGTCTATTCGTCCATTAAAGCAAATTACAGCATCTAAGTTATTGTCAGATATCCATTTAATTGTAGATTGATATGTGTCTATAACAGGTTGACTTAATCTAAGCTTAGTTTTTTGCATATCTGAGATATTACAGTCTAGATTTGATTCTATTCGATTCAACGTAGATGCGCTTGATAAGGTTAGCTGTTCTATAGCATCATTAGTAAGTTCAGATTGGTTAAATCCATTAGAAATAGAGGTCACATTATAACCAACATAAGAACGAATACCTCCAACCACGCATTTAGCACATTCTTTCAATCCTGATTCGCCTCTATTTTCCCTCGTGTAACAAGTCGAAACACTAGAATCACACGTTAAAAAAAATGTTTCATGCCCTGAATCTTTAAACAATTTTTCCAAGAAAAAAGTGTGTTCAACATGAGGCCTATAAGAATATAAACTAACGAATCCAATTTTCATAAATATATTTTGAGCGCTGTGAAAGAATAATAAATAGAACAAAGAATAAAGTCAAGGGATAGTAATCTAGAATTCTATTAACAAAAAAGGTTATAAATAAAATAGACAATCCTGCAGCTGAAAAATTTGCCACCGGGTTTCTTGCGGTTAAAGATAAACCAATATAGATCGCAACAACTATAAAAAAAAGAAGAGCTGCAATAACTCCAAAACTCCCCACATATACTAAGAATTGACTATCTGCAACATAATAAATAAAATCGCTATATCCGAACAAGGTCAACTCGATAGAGCTTTCTGTAATTCTTTCTATAAATAAATTATAAGCATCAGAGCGAGTTGAAATTGAAGCAGATACATCAACCATATCGCCATTTACAAGAGATTGAATTTTGTATATAAGATGGTCACTTAAAATATATCTATGAAAAACAGCTAATAACATTGTTAAAATCAACAGAGAATAGGATTTTGTTAAGATACCCCAGAAAGATATAATAAATACAGATATAAGTAATGGCAACAATGCAGATGACATAAATACACCGCATAATAAGATCAAAGTCACAACAGTTCTTGAAGTTTTTCTCATCTTTACATTTAATATTAAATTATAAAGAAGAAAAATATTACAGGCCATTCCAAAGCTACTAGGATTTCCGAGGCCACCAATAAAAGCTTTGTTATTCCATAAGCTATAGCCGTAAAGATAAATAACTACATCGAGCAAAATTTGAATAACCAAAATTTTCAAGGCCGTATCGAATAAAAATACGATACGGCCAAAATTCTTATTCGTATAAAAAATTAAGAATGGGACAAGTAACATTAATGTATTAATAAACATGTAATTATTTACATGTAAATTGAGTAAGCTTGACTTAAATAAAAATATTATAAAAAATAAAAATAAAACTAATAAAAGTAGAAAGTCTATCGGATTTATTGCTTTCTTGAGTTTAGGCCTTAACAACGAGAAGAGCAACAAAGTTGTGGCTATCACTTTTACAAGATGCCAGTAAGGGCTTGAATTAGAAACCACCCCTTGATTAAAATCCACAAAATAAAGAAAATAATAATTACCGAGCACCATTAATAACGCAACAACAATAATAAATTTTGATGATGTATCTAGATATCTACTCTGCATTCTTGCTTACTTTCGAGTTAGAATTCGACCATTACCAACAACAATTGAATTTGAAGGAATATCTTTCGAAATTATAGATCCAGCTCCAATAATTGAATTTTCTCCAATAATAACCCCTCCTAAAATAATTGCTCTTGTGCCAATCCATACGCCTTTTTCAATTAATATTGGCTTTGATATATGTTCATAGGGTAAATTACCATAAAAATTTAGACCTGCAGTTTCGATTACAACATCTTTTGAAATTCTTACATAGTCACCTAGCTCTATTTTTGACTTACCTCCCAAGGTACACCCAGGACCAATAACCACATTATTCCCGATAACAATATTTTCTGGATATTTAACCTCTGTATGTCCATGCAAAAAGCTGTCACCCCCTTTAGGAAAATAATATCGATACCTCGCATGATAATATATTCGTCGATATTGTTCTAAAAAAAACACTGATAACCTTATTAGATGCTTTATTATTACAAGAGCAATAAAAAACATAACTATTTTTTTTATAAAATTTATCATAGCTACAACTTCAACATCAATCTATTTATCCAAGGATTAATATTAAGCCTCTTTACTTCTTTGTTGGCAGCGACTGCCTTATACTCCTCACCCATAATACCCCTAACTGAATACTGAATCTGCAACACCAAAGTCTTTCTCTCTTTAGATACGGGCGTGGTACCATTATGAACACTATAATTTGCTCCAAAAAAACCCGTACCCCTACCTCCAGTTAGATGAACAATACTTTCCTTCCCGAACATTTGTATTATTTCATCCTTTGAGTATCTTAATTTTTTTGTTGCTTTTATAGAGTTCAATGAATTTTCAACAAAAACTAAGTTGTAATCCTTTGCACCGGTATTGGTCAAGTAAACAAAAAGCTTTAGAAAGTTATAATCATCCTTGTCTCTATGAAATAATTCATTATCTCTAGGATCTGACTCACTATAAGTCCCCCACCATAAACTAATATTAGAAATTGTAGGGGTAACATTTAAATAATCTTTAGCTAATTGCAATATACCTGGATCATTTGCAAGGTGTATAATTTCAACAATATCACACAGGCTTTCTCTACTGTAAAAGGAGCAGTGTGCAATACTAGGAATATTATCTACAGTATAGCCGTCTAAATTTATATAAGGATCGTGTAATTCTAAACCATCGATTTTTTTAAAAATACTTGCTAAATTTTTCTCTGGTAACAAGATATCTGGAATATTCACATAGCCAGAACTTTTCAATTTGGCTGTATATTCATTGTCATTTTTCAAGGAATTAAAACTTGATTCCGCCTTATCGAGCCTCACTCTTGGTGAAAAAACAGCCAATAGACTAGCAATAAAAACTCTTGTTTTATTCTTTCTTATCGACCTTTGTATTAAGAAGAAAAATCTTTTAATCTTTACTCTTATTATATTTTTCATTATATGTATGTGATTAGGCCACAAATAACCTTTTTCTTAAAGAATTAAAAACTATCCATTTAGCTAATAACATCCACACAAAAGATATTAATAGCGATGTGGCAACAGACAGTGTAGCTACAGTTGATATTTCAAATTGAACTGTAATTATAAGCAAAAACAATGTCGATATGCTAATAATCATATTCCATACATCTTGCTTCATTGCATATAGTCCATAATGAGGAACCATGCTTAATGCATATATCCCTCCAGTAATTAACAACATTGTAAAGGTTGACATATATGAAAAATATATCTCCTTATCAATCCAATCAAGAATATAAGGCAACAATAACCATAAAGAGCATATCAATATAACGCCAATTACAATTGTTTGTATCTTTAGCTCATTGAATAACTTTAAAAAAATATCTTTATTCCCCTTTTGATAGTTTTCCACCATCTTTGGATAAAGAAATGAAAATACAGAAGGTTCTAGAAAATTTAAAAAACCCATTACAAGTGTTATATAAAAAATATAAACACCCAATGCATCTAGCAAGCCTAACTCTTCAAGATAAAGACGATCTAGCACAAAAAAAGCTGCAACAGTAAGATCGATTACAAACAATACTAGCCCAACTTTAAAGCCTCTTCTTAGCTTGTTTCGATCTACTCTGACCCATCTCCACAAAGGAACCTCTCTGTATATAAAAAAACTTCCTAAAATGAGTGCTGGAATCGATCCAAGGGTCCAGGCGAAAAAAACAGTTTCTATGGTGTTAAACTCCTGATTTGTATACATCAAAAATAAAACAATATAAACCCAAACTCCAAACCTAAAAAGCATAACCAAGCTCGAAGCTATCTGCTTATGCATTGCTATCAATAAATATTGGATATTTTGATTTAGCACCTCAAAAAAAAGTATCAAAAAGAACCAAAATAAATATTTTATTTCAATAAAATTGGAAAAAAGTAGTAATAGTATTGCTATTAAGCTAATCACTATTAATATCAATTGTGCGACAATTTGATGCTGGATAATAAAACACCATTGATTTTTTGTATTAGAGCTTATTTCTCTCATTGAATAATTATAAAAACTAGCGGAAACAAACATTGTTGATATGGTAACTAATGCTAAAAAAATTCCATACTCACCTAGCATCCTGGGTTCCCATAGTTTTGCTAAAGCCACAATAAGAAAAAAACGACTGAACATTGTCAGCCCTCTAAGCAAAGTATTTAATAATCTTATTTTCAAAATCAATTAGACAAAATATTTAAACTAACAGGCGTTCCTTTTGAAATATCTAAATTCGAACTTCTGCCAATAACTTTTTCCATATATTTTGGAGCTAGCCCATAGCCAGGCCTTATACTTTTAACATGCTCTTTGGTGATTATTTCACCTTCTTTAATATCTTTAACAAAATACAATGAGCGTCGAAATTTTACGTTAGCTTGTTCGCTCGATTTTCTACCATAATCAACCTGTCCAAGTGATTGCCATGCAACTTTTGCACCTTCACATAATTCTTTCAGGTCCCTTTCTTCCAAAGAAAAAGAATCATCAGGTCCGCCGCCATTGCGATCTAAAGTTACATGTTTTTCAATAATTGATGCGCCTAATGCCACACTAGTAATTGCTATTGTATTGTCAATTGTATGGTCTGATAAACCAGTAACTAGCCCAAATCTCTTCTGCATATCAACCAGCGTTCTTAAATTGTAATCTTCTGCTGGAGCAGGATACCCACTTACACAATGTAGTATCGCCAATTCTTTACACCCGCCTTCTCGAGCGACTTCTATAGCTTCTTGAATCTCTTGTGCGTCCGCCATGCCTGTTGAGATAATCATAGGTTTTCCGGTTTGAGCTACATATTTAATCAAAGGAAGGTCCACTGCCTCAAAAGAGGCAATCTTGTATGCTGGCGTATTCAAGTCTTCAAGCAAGTCAACAGCAGTATTATCAAATGGTGAACTGAATATCGTTATGCCAATTTTTCTTGCATAATCAAATAAGAGTTGATGCCATTCCCATGGCATAAATGCACCCTTATAAAGTTCATACAAGCTTTGACCATCCCACAAGCCCCCTTCAATCATAAATTCTGGTGTATTCATATCCATGGTAATCGTATCTGGACGGTAAGTTTGTAATTTCACCGCATCCGCTCCAGATGCTTTGGCCATGTCAATAATTTTATATGCATTGTTAATATCACCATTATGATTTGCCGACATTTCTGCAATGACATACGGCGAATGATCTACACTTATCTTTCTGCCATTAATTTTGATAAATTCATTCATTTAGACCCTCTCCAATACTTTTGTTTTTTCCATGTATAGAAGATTTTGATGGTTGGATTTTTTTGCATCAATGAACTCAAAACCACATTTATTATAAAAACGAATCGCTCTATCGTTATCTGAATACACTTCTAATTTAATTTTTTTAACATTTAACTCAGTAAATGCATATAGACTTGCAGCTGATTCTAGTAGGCCGCCAGCGCCTTTTAGCTGCAAAAAAGGATTGGTGTAAATGCCCAGTTCTACAGAATTTCCAAAATTTATTTTTGAGAAATTGATTGAGCCAATTGCATTACCTTTCTGTTTGATCAAGAAATAACGTCTATCCATATCGGATTCTAAATTCTTAATAAATACAAAATGGCTTTCTTCTGAAATACTTTTTGGATTGTGCATCCATTTTTTAATTTGTAAATGATTACGCATTTTTAACACCTGTAGCTTATCATATTCACTTAAATTAATATAGTTGCACAATTCAACTTCGCCGAATTTTTCAAGGTTTATTTTGTAGTCGGTCATCTTGTTAAAAACTTTGTAACTACCCAGGCCATCACATATTTCTAAAGCAGAGTTGCTAATATCTTTCATCCATTCAGGTGCGCTTTTCAATAGATTAGTAATTTCTTTAATTTCCTTCACTAACTTTACAATATTATGTTGAGACAATGTTTCTGCTAAAAACAATTGGTTTTTAGCAGAAACAATCTGAATAGTTGGCAAACCCAGACAGCAGCGCTCCCAAGTAGTTGAGCCAGCTGCGCCAATCGCTATATCAGAACTTGCCATAATTTCAGCCATATTGCCCACATCAACTTTAACTTCTGTCTTGCAAGGTAGTGCAATCGCCTTAGACTTAACACTCTCAAGATGAGGTGCCCAGCCTCCCATCACAATGATAATCTTTACATCCTTTGGAAAGTTATACAACTCTAACTCATCGAGAACACTCTCAGTAATATTGTCAACATCAACACCACCCATATTGATAAGTAATTGCTTAAATTCTGACTTGGTACGACGCTCTAAACTAAACTCCCTCCATTTGGAAAACTCAGGCCTAAGCAGTGCATATTGAGAACCTAATAACAACTGGCAATTTTTAGGTGTTAATGCAGAATAGTCTTCTTGCTGACGACCAAATGTTTGGTCAAGCAAAATATCGCATTGGTGTTTACGGTCTGCCAGGTCATCAATTACCATTATTTTTTTATAATAAGGCTTAAGCCTCTTTTGCCACTGTTCATCTAGGGCGTAATGATCAACAATGATCCAGTTGGGTTTTTCTGCTTTGAGTATCTCAATACAATCATAAGCGTCTTGTTGTTGAGTCACCCCTAGCCAGTGAGAATGTGCTAACCTGTTATCGACTTCAATCTCCTCAAACACCTCTAACTCATGAACATTAAATCCACTTAAACGAATCTTATCTATTAAGTTTCCTTTGTGTTTTCGACAAATAAACTCCGCATCTATTCCATTCTCTTTTAGCACTTGGGCCAGGGTCAGGCAGCGCATCACATGACCTGTACCCATTTGTAAAGAAGCATCAACCCGAAAAACAACTCTCATTAATTTAAGCGCTTAAATCCACTATGACACAGCGATCCTTCTAGCAAAGTATTGATATCCAAACCTTCTTCGCACTCTTTAATAATTGAAAATATTGGGTCTAGCTCTGCAAAATACCCATCAACTATATTCTGTCTATGCTCAGTGCAAGCATAAACACTGTTAGCAGCAAGATACCCCTTCTTTAGCATTTCTTGTGTAATTAAAGTTTTATAAGCAAGAGCATCGGACGAATTGAATGTATAGCCACTCAGTGCTGGCAGTCCCCAGGTACTGATATCTAATTCATACTTGTCAGCTAAACTTTGCCATTGCCTAGAAATATTACTGCCAATCTGAGTAATAGTTTGCCAAGATTTCTCTCGCTCCATGACTTCAAGTGTTTTTAATGCTGCGGTTGGCCCTACACGCTCAGTCCAGAAAGTTGAGCTAATAAAGGTTTGTTGTGCTGCCTGCATAAATTCTTGCCTACCGACGCAAGCAGAAATTGCATAGCCATTGCCCAAAGCTTTAGCAAAAATAGCCAAATCAGGCTCTACATCATATTTCTTATGCAAACCACCAAAGGTCTCTCTAAAGCCTGAAGTGCACTCATCAAAGATTAAGATAATATTATTTTCCGTTGCAAGGTCTCTTACCTTTTGCAAGTAGTTATCTTTTGGACCTTCGTTCCTAGAAACCTCCATCTTAATCGCCGCAATTTCGCCCTTATTATCTTTAATTAATTGCTCTAATTGCTCGATATCATTGTAGTTAA
>Ga0209992_10004663_pt1 | contig 10583 bp, 20 predicted proteins | sample 2SBtaG_2_FD_182564 | JGI IMG/M metagenome (GOLD analysis project Ga0209992, IMG submission 182564) | Deep subsurface microbial communities from Kolumbo volcano to uncover new lineages of life (NeLLi) - 2SBTROV12_ACTIVE470 metaG (SPAdes)... | ecosystem: Environmental > Aquatic > Marine >... | reverse complement strand
GCCCGAGCGAAGTCGACCCCCCACCCACCGCTCCGTGCATCATGACAGAAAGACCCGACGATCCGAACAACGCGAGCCCGAGAGCACGCGCCTGGTGGCGCGAACGGCAGCCGTGCGCCTACGATCGGCGGGCGATCGAAAGTCCCCGACGGGGCGGTCGGCAAGTGTTAAACGCTTGTTCGAGGGCTAGTGGCCGTCCTCGATCATCTCCACGCGCAGCCCATCCGGGTCTTCCAGGAAGAACATGCGAACGGGATCCTCGAGCTCGGAGAAGGCGTAGATCTCTGTGGGGTTCCGCCCCTCCGCCGTCGCGCGCGCATGGGCCGCGTCGAGGTCCGGCACCCGAAAGGAGAGCCCCGAGAGGCCCAGGGGCTTCTCGAGGGGCCCGGTCGGTTCGCGTGTGCGCTTCTCGTCGAGGGTCTCGATCGTGTGGATCCGCGCACCACCGATCCGGATGAAGGTGTCTCGGATGCGCACGCCTTCGCGACCGAAGATCGCATCGAGCGCGGGCGACTCGAGCTCTTCGTCCTGCTCGATCTCGCCTCCGAGTCCCTTGCACCAGAAATCGATCGTGGCGTCGGTGTCGCCGCAGTGGAGGATCAGGTGGCTCGTCGCGACCCGGGCGGGGGCTTCACTCATGGGGGGCTCCTTCGCGATCGGCGCGCGACTTGGCGGCGCGGCCCGACTCTGCGAAGGTGACGCGCGGGGACGCCCGCGACAAGAGCGACCCTGCGCCCGGTCAGGAGAGAGCCCATGGTGGACGAGAAGGACGACGAGAGCCCGGCCCTCGCCGGCAGCTGCCTCTGCGGCGGTGTGGCGTATCGGATCCGAGGCCCCTTCCGGTTGATCGCGCGCTGCCACTGCACGATGTGCCGGAAGCAGTCGGGAGCCGAGTTCGGGACGAACGCGACGGCGGATCGCGCCGGGTTCGAAATCTTGCGCGGCGCCGAGCGCGTGCGCGCGTGGGAGTCGTCCCCGGGCGAGTTCCGCGAGTTCTGCGGCGACTGCGGCTCGTCCCTCTGGAAACGGAGCGACGCGAAGCCGGGCGACGTCCGGCTCCGGCTCGGGACCCTCGACGACGACTTCACGCAGGCGATCCAGGTCCGCGTGTTCATCGGCGACAAGCTCGCGGTCAGCGAGATTCCGGAGGACGCGGAGCCGTGCTTCGAGAGCGTTCCCGGCGGCTGATCCGCGCCTAACGGATCGACTCGACGTTCGCTTCCCAGTTCTGCCCATCGAAGGGCGCCGCCCGCCAGTGCGGATCGTCCTCCCCCGTCCAGGCGTCGAGGCAGCGCACGTTCACGTCGTAGCCGTCCGGGTGCGAGCGCGGTCGACTGAAGGGATGGATGCCGCAGCTGCGGCAGAAGCGGTGTTGCGCGGTGCCCGTGTTGAAGCGGTAGGTCTCGAGGGCGTCCTCGCCCTGCAGGAGCTCGAACGCCTCCGCGGGGACGATCAGGCCGAGCATCCCCTTCTTGGCGCAAATCGAGCAGTTGCAGACGACGTGCTCGCGCTTCGCCGCGTGGACCCGGAATCGAACGGCCCCGCAATGGCAGCCGCCTTCGAACACCTCGCCGTCGGCGGTCGTCGTATCACTCATTCCGTTCTCTCCTGCGTGTACTCGTGTCGCCAGACCAGGAACGCGGCGACGAGGACGGGCACGGAGAGTCCAAGACACAGCGTCCAGAGCCCGCCGCCGAACGCGCCCGGCGGCAGCGCCTGTGCCGCCGCGACCTCGAGGATCGCGAAGAACCCGAAATAGCCCGCGACCGCGAGCGGCCGCTGCCAGCCCCGAAAGCGCAGCACGTAGAGCGACGTCAAGAGCGTCGCGAAAGCGAGCGGGTTGAGGACGGCGTCCGTCATTCGGAGACCCGACGCTTCTTCGCGTTCGCGCGATAGGCCGCGATCCGGAGCTTGATCAGCTCTTGCTTCGTGAGCTGCGGGAGCGCGTCATGAATCGCGTCCCAGGCTGCGATGTAGTCGACGAAGATGTGTTTGTCGGGCCGCAGCATCGGATCATCGTCGAGAATTCCCGCCACCAGCTCGAACCAGCCGTCCTCCGCCGTCACGTGCGTGAGGTCCGGCGCAGGCGAGCCGCAATTCGGGCAGAACGCGGTCGAGTAGCCCGGCGGATGCTCGCGAACCGGCGCTTCGTAACGTCGCACGAGATCCTCCCCCGCGACCCAGCGGAAATCCCGCGCACGCACGCCGATCCCGGGGACGAACGCCGACCCGGACGCCTTGCGACACCGGGAGCAGTGACAAAGCTCGAAGGGGCCGACGAAACGCTCGACCTCGAAGCGGACGGCGCCGCAGAGACAGCCGCCCGCGATCACGTCGACGCGCCCGGGCCGATCAACGTGAGCACGTTGCGCTCCGGATCCTCGAAATGCGCCATCATCGCGCCCCACGGTTGCTGCGCCGGCGGCTCGAGGAAGTGCACGCCGCGGTCGACGAGCGCCTCGTGCCGAGCGGGCAGATCCTCGACCGCGATCGACACGCCGACGAAGCGGCCCACGAGTCCCTCGGCCTCCGGGTCTTCGGGGTCGAGGCGCTCGATCGCGAGATGCGCGCCGTCGAGTCCGAGCTGAGCCCAGCCCATGTCGGCGGACTCGAACGCGACGGGCATGCCGAGGGTCTCGGTGTAGAACGCGAGGGCGCGCTCCCAGTCGTGGACGAAGACGCGGACGAGCTGGAGTTGGTACTGCATGGGCGACGGCTCCAGTATGGACGCACGCGGCGTGGATCAGTGGACGGGGCGAAGGATCGGGACCGGACAGGGGCCACCGACCAGGAGCAGCGCTTCCTCGTACGCTCCGCCGGCGTCGACCCGGGTGATCTCCGAGAGCGCGAGCTCACTGATCTCTTCGTACCAGTTGGCGTCGGGATCGATCTCGATCAGGCTAGCAGTCTCGTCGTCGACGGTCCGGACGTGGCCGATGCTGCAGAGGTCGGGCTCGACTTCCTCGCGGTGGATCGAGACGAGCTCGGCGACGCGGCCCATGCTGCGGACGACGCCGCCCCAACTCGCGAGGTCGATGTCGGGCGCCATCTCGATCGACTCCCCGCGGAGTCGGAGCGCGGCCTCGACGAACGCTTCGTGCGCGTGAGGGACCTCGACGTGGCTCACGTCGGCGAAGCGCAGAACCGAGAAGCCCGCGAAGCGCATCGCGTCCGAGATCGTCAGCATCAGGAAGAGCGCCTCCCCGAGCGCGATCACGTAGCCGAGGTTGCGCTCGTCTTCGAAGACATCGCGATCGATGGTGACGATCCGCTGGTCGTCCATCGCTTCCTCGAGCAGCGCGCGCAGATCACCCGTCTCTTCAGTGGACATGATTCGCCTCGGTTCTCCCGGTCGAGCTTCGCCCCGATGATCCCACCGACGCATGCGATCCGCGAGGGCGCGCCTCTACACGCTTCGTCATTCGTCGCGCTCCTTCGAAGCGGACTCGTCTTCGCTTCGTTCGATCCGACGAATCGCATGATGCGTGAGGCGGTCGCCGAGTCGCGCTTCGATCGGCAGGAAGAGCGGAACGATCGTCGCCGCGATCACGACCGCGCCGATCACCACGAAGCCGTCGAGGGACACGTCGAGCAGCATGTAGGCCCCCACGACGAGCACGAAGAGGACGAAGATCGGCAGGTGATAGAGCCAGCGGCCCCACGTGAACTTCCACCCGGCCATGCACGCATGACATCGCTCCTTCGCGCCCAGGTAGAGCTTGAACCGCGCCATCCGCGTGATCGTCGGCGCGTCGCAGACGGGGCAGTGTGCGAGGCGATCGAAGCCGGTCATTCGGGACGACTCGCTAGCTCGCCGAACGCCGCGACGCGAAATGCGCGGCGATCAGCAGCACGAAGAGGATCGAGAACGCGAGCAGATTCGCGTCGATCGCGTCGCCGACGGGCTGGATGCCGTTCGCGTCCGCGAAGGCGCCCCCGTAGAAGGACTTCGTCACGGCGGCGACCATGAAGCCGCCCAGAATCGCCGCCATGATCGTGCCGCTCGTTCGAACGCCCTCGGTCGTGCCGGCGCGCGGCCCGCGCCACATCGTCCACGACGCGAACAGGCTCAGCAACGAATTCGCCGAGATCAGCCAGGCCGTATGCAGCCGCGCGTGGCCCGGCCAAAGCGCGTTGAAGACGTGGGAGTCGTTGAGATCGGCCAGCGGCGGCATGATCGCCACGAAGGCGGCTGGAATCGTGACGAGGAGGCGCGGGAGCTTCGAGCTTGCGTCCATGCGTTCCATCCTTCTCTCGAGGCGAAGCGGATGGCCGGCGCCGCCCGCGCGTGGGTTCAGCCGGACGATACACCGGCGTCGGGATCGTCACTCGGTCGGCACGCCTTCGAGGCCCCGGAGCCTTTCGCGATTGCGCCGCACGAACCAGGGCGCGAGGAGCGGCGCGTATTCCCGTCGAAAAGCGACCGGGAGCGTGAAGAGGCTGACACCGGTCTCGCCTCGACAGCGATCGGCTCCGCAGGAACACGACCAGCTCTCGCCGCCCTCGTTGTTGATCAGATAGTCCGTCGTGAGCTCTTCACCCGTCGCAATCTCCTCCAGGGCGACGAGGCACGCTCCGTCTTCATCGAACCGCTCGAACACATTCGGACGACACGAATGATTGAGAAAGCGTTCGGGGGAATCGACGAGATGGAACCGGCCGTCGACCAGGGTGCAATGCTCCCGCGACGCATCGGGCTCGCCCTCGAGATCCGCGAGCGAATCGACCTGCTTGAAGAAGCGGAACGCGCACACGGTCTCTCCACGATGATAGGCGCGACCACTGAAGAGACCACGACCGCCGAAACGCGCAGGACCCACGTAGGGATCGGTCATGACCCGACACGCCCGCCCGCGATGGCGTGGCGCGCTCGATCGTCTGTGGCGATCGGTCGCCTCTCCGTGCTCATGGTCAGCCGCGAAACACGGAGTCCGACGAGACGAAACAGATTTCGTTCCCGGTCGGATCGATCACGTAGAACGAGCGCTCTCCCCAGGGCCGGTCCGCGATTTCGCCGAGCGGTCCGGCGCCGGGAGGAGCGCCGTCCGGGAGCCGGGCGCCGGCCCGTCGACAGTGCTCGTACGTGTCCTCGAGATCGTCGACGGCGAGATAGATCGACTCGGGATTCGGCTGCACAGCGCGTCCGTCGCCGTCCGCTTCAGGATCGAAACACGCGAGAACCGTGCCGCCGCAGTCGAAGTAGTGCCGGCCGGGCGAGACTCGCATGCCGCTGAACCCCAGAACCTGCTCATAGAAGGCCGCGGCAACCTCGATTCCCGCGGCCGGGACCAGAACGCGAAAAAGCTTGGGCATCGGCGATCGCCGCCTGACGGATCAGCCAGTGACCTGCGGAGTTCGCCGGCCTTGGAGGATCGGGTGGAGGAATTCCACGCCAGATGGACCGAGCCGCCCGCGCTCGTCATCGGGGTTGAACGTCTGATCTGCCTCACCCGTACTGTTATGCGGCGAGCCCTGGCTCGACCCATTCCACCCCAGAGCGATCCGGATCGCCTCCTCCGCCGAGGAACGCGCTCCGTCTTCACGCTTCCGAACCATCTCCGCGTGGAACGGGTATTGGGGATTGCAGGCGACCCTCACCCGATCTCCACGATTCGCCCCGAACCCGTGAACGACGAAGGGATGGAGGAACGCGATGTCTCCCGCGGATTCGGCCAGCTCGACGACGCGGCTTTCGCCGATGGGCGGTAATCGCTGCTGGATCGCGTCGAGCGAGAGCCCGTCGGGCTCCGAGGCCGAAGGCAGCCGCGAGATCTCGTGATGGCTGCCGCGGAGAATCGCGGTTCCGCCATCGCCGGGCCGGATGTCCGCGAAGAAGTAGAGCGTCACGAGGGCCTGCTCTCTCGAGCGAAGTCGATGTTGGAAGGTCGAGTCATCGACGTGCCAACCGCCGGACCCCTCGAACCCCGGAAAGAGGAGCGGCCACCAGCCGAAGAGATCGTGAACCAAGGCGCGTCCGTCGTCCGCGAGCTCGTCGATCGCGCTCCGGATCGAGTCATTCAGGACCTCGATGAAGGCACCTTCCCCGAACGTCTCATGGAGATGGATGAAGTCCGTAGGCCAGCTGGAAAGCTGAGCGAGGTCCACCCCCGCCCGCTCACCTACGTAGTCGCGACATCGCGCGGCAACATCGACGGAGAGCCCAGAGCGCAGAACCACGAAGCCGTCGCGCAGGAACTGCGCGATTTCGTCGCCGGAGAACGACATGGCACCGGCAGGCTACGCCGGGTCGAACCTGCAGCCTCGGGGAACGCGCCGGCCAGGGGGAGTCGGCGGAGCCCGCCCGCTCGAGGCGCCCGCGATCCACCGTCTGGCGATCCGGCGTGCCGAGGCTGCACGTTCATTCCCAGGCGATCTGTTGCGTCTCGTTGAGTTGACGAACTTCGACTGCGCCCGGCTGGAGGTGGGGATAGCGCTCAGCGAGTCGCACGGCCGCCGCGTGACAATCGACTTCGATCACGAAGGAGCCGCCCACCGCGGAATCCTGTTGCCCGTCGGAGATGGCGACCTCCGGATGGGTCGACGGAATGCGTACCCGAGGCGAACTCGGCATGACCTGAGAATCGAACACGAACTGGCCGCCTGCCTTCAGTTCGTCGACGAACGCCATCATTTCGGCGAAGCATTTCTGATCTGCGGTCGGCGACGGCGGATGCGCGGGACCCATCAGGAACGTGAAGAGGAATCGCATGGGCGTGTCCGTTCCGCTGTACGAGCGGCTACCCGAGCAGAACCGCCAGGACGGCTCCGACGAAGGCCACCGCCGCCGGGATGAGTGTCTTGCGACCCGACATTCCCTCCATCATGAGCGCGGCGATTCCGCCTCCGAACATCACGACGGGCGGGAGCAGGATCCAGACTCCCGTGGATACCGCCGCCACGAGAACCACCCCGACGGAGGAGAGAATCCAGCAGAACAGGATGAGACGAAGGGCATCGGATGCGGTCTGAGTCTTCACGAATACGAGCGCGAACCCGAGTCCGACCTGGACCAAGCTCACTCCTGCGCCGAGCAGAAGCGAGAGAACTGCCGTTCCGAGATATATCCCGCCGGCGACTTCCTGCCCGCGTATCGGGGTCTGCATCGCTGATCGCTCATGCCGCATGACGGATCAGCCCGAAACCTGCAGACTTCGCATGGGGCGGGCCGATCGATGTACAGCGATCGTAGTCAATCGGCACGAGCGGCCTTGAGCGCGTCAGCGCCATGAGACCGCGGATCCTCGTTGCCGACTCGGCCAACTGTTTTTCAGGTTCGGGGGCTCGTCATACGGCGCGTTCTCCCAGGAGGCGCGGCCGAGCTTCCCGACTTTCCTCGCGGGGTGCGAGAGGGCGAGATCATGGGTCGCCTGCAAATTCAACCAGAACTCCGGCGTAGTATTGAATGCCTGGGACAGGAGCCGTGCGGTCTGCGGCGTAACGCCGCGCTTGACTCTGACAAGCTCATTCACCCTTTGGACAGATACGCCCAGATGTTCGGCCAGCGCGACCTGGGACTGGCCGAGTGGCTCGAGGAACTCGTACCGAAGGATCTCGCCCGGGTACGTCGGAATTCGCTTCTGAGGTTGCATCGTTACCCTGCGTGGTAGTCCGCAATCTGAACTTCGTGCGCCTGATTGTCGGCCCAGCCGAAAAAACGGACGCCATTGCTAGTTTACGCGAAGGCTGCAAGGACTGCGTCGTGACGCTCGTGGAGCGGAATACGGGGTCCTGCTTGACTGGAAAGCTGCCGGATCGGAAAGCCGAGAGCTTGAGCAAGCGTCTCGAGCACCTGATCCGGCTAGCGCCGGATCAGGTGGAGACGATCACGGCGGACAACGGCACGGAGTTCCACGACTACGCGGGCGTCGAGAAGAGGACGGGAGTGAAGTTCTGCTTCGCCAGGCCCTACCACTCATGGGAGCGAGGGGCGAACGAGAACCTCAACGGTCTGCTTCGGCAATACCTACCGAAGCGGAAGAGCATGAAGGGCAGGGGCTGAGCCCGTGCCGAGAACGCCGACGAGGTGTCCTGGACCGAGCCCGGCAGCCCGTCGGTTTGGTTGGAGATCCACCTCCCCTCCGAACACGTTCGTGGAGCGCCGATGTGCGCTCCTCCGGAGAGCTCTGTCCCTTTCTCGGGCCGAGAACAAACTGGACATCTCTTCAACAGGATGAGCCAGACTGATTTCGAGTGGACGAGCGAGGGCACGGACGAGTTTCTGGGACACGAAGCGGAGAAGGTGCTTCGACCAAAGAGTCCCGATAGGTGTTTGGTGCAGACTCAACGCGAGAGTCTCAAGCCAGTTGAATGAAACGAAGTCAGCGCAGACGGAGGAACGAGGCGCTCAGAACCAACGCCGACCTGAAGAGCCGGGCGTCAAGAGACGGCTGCGCCGATTGACAACGGTGGCCTGATAGGTGTTATGCGGCGCCTTGTTCGCCCTTCTTCGACTTCAGGTACACACGCAAAGCGCGGTTCACTTCCTGCGAAGCGGAGAACTCGGCTGCAATATCAGGCTCGAGCACAACGACGTTCGAACCCTCTTTGAGGCGCTCCGCGTACTTCCCACGGACACCTTTGGAAAAGTCGTATTCGTCACGCATCGTATCTTCGTCGGGATCAGGTTTGTCGCTCATAGTCTTGGCGCTCGGGTCGTGTCGCGAGCCTCGCGCTGATGAGGCGCACCGCCTCACCGCGATCTGTGTGGGCTACCACCACCAGCCGCCCTCATGCGGTCTGGCCAATCAGAAGCTCGCGCTCTTCCTCGAAGGAGTGAGCAGGGTCCGAAATCGCGGACGAAAGGGGATCGAAGAAGGCAGTAGTAGCTTCATCGAAGGAAATCCCGTGCTTCTGAAGGTTCGCAGCAGCCTTGTTCGCGTCCCACTCGAAGTTCATATCAGCACTGGTGCCGCATAACGGATTGGGCCATAACCTGCGAAGCTCGCCGGCGTCGCCCCTCCGAGAAAATCAAGGTCGACGCCAGAATACCACGAGCGGCCTTCTCGGCGTCAGCCGAGATGAGGCCGCGGAGGGAGTTCCCACCTCGGCCAACTCTTCGTCTGGTTCAGGGCCTTGTTATACGGCGGGCTTGCGGCAAGACGAGAAGACTCGCTTCAGCACTTTGCCCGAACGCGGCAATCGCATCGAACCCCGTCCGAATGACGGACTCGACACGGTCGGTCGTGCAATTGCCGATCTGGAGCCGAATCACTTTCGGAGGCGCGCCTTCGAGCAGCGACAGTTGAACGAAGTCACTGTCCTTCGACACGATTGCGAACCCGTTCGACTCCGCGAAGTCCCAGACTTCGCGATCCGCAGCCTCCGCGAGCTCGACGTCCCGAACGTGCTGCGAATCTGGAAACAGGTCCGAGAATCGATCGACGAGCTTCGGCGACAGGTTCTGGTCGAAGAGAAGCTTCACTCGCTTCCGGCCGCCGCGACCTTCCGATCCCAGTCCGCCGCGAACGCCAGGCAGGCGCGAATGTCGTCGACCGTAAGATCTGGGAATTCCTCTAGAATCTGCGTCTCGGACATCCCACCCGCGAGGTACTCAAGAACGTCGTAGACCGTTATTCGGAGTCCCCGAATGCACGGTTTACCGCCTCGCTTGGCCGGATCAATCGTGATGCGATCGCGGTAGTTCATCGGCGCCATTCTAGCACCACCCGACGGACAAAACGGATGAGCGGAATTGGTCGCGCCTGCCGTATAACGGATCAGCCGATCACCTGCAGGGGACGCCATCGTCCTCGCTTCGAGCTGATCAGGTTCGCCGCCAGAGTACTCGAGCCGCTTTCTCTCGCCCAACCAGGGCGAGCGTCTGAGCGGCGGACGCCGCTCACCGCACGCCAAACGCCATGTCCGCTTCAGGGCCTGATAGGTGTTATACGGCGGGCGCCGGCCAAGCTTCGGAGTGGTCTAGTTCGGCCTGAATTCGCCCACGTCGCCAACTTCGCCTTCGGTCGGATGGATAGAGTGCGCTTCGCAGATGCTGAAGGCGAGCAAGGAATCCATTCCGTCGTTGGTGTTCAGTGTCGCGTCGGGCCCGCAGTAGCGAGCAACCGTCGCTCTGGAGTAGCAGCCGCGGTACGGCGCTTCGTCCCACGCAGGCACAACCTGGACGTTTCGACCGCCACAAGTCTCGTTCTCTCCGAGTCGGCGTGGAACCCACGAGACCCGGTCTTCAGCGTCGGTCGCGGGCTCGGCCCCCTCGGGCTCCGGATCCGGCGAACTTGCGCACCCGGCTGCAAGCAAGCAGACAGTCACGAAGAGGCCGCGGATCATGCACATTCGCGTCTGCCGTATCACGGATCAGCCCATAACCTGCAGGGTTCGCCATCGTCCCCACTTCGAGCTGATCAGGTTCGCCGCCAGAATACCACGAGCGGCCTTCCCGGCGAAGCCGGGATGAGGCCGCGGAGGCCGCTCCCTCCCCGGCCAACGCCCTGTCAGGTTCAGCGGCTTGATCCTCTTCCAGGCCCCCTCCTGGACCTACTCCACCCGGAGTAGGCTGGTTGGTTGCAACTAACCACCCAACCGTTCCAAGAGAGGACCCATGCGATTCTACACCAAGACTCATACGC
>Ga0209992_10004662_pt1 | contig 10587 bp, 8 predicted proteins | sample 2SBtaG_2_FD_182564 | JGI IMG/M metagenome (GOLD analysis project Ga0209992, IMG submission 182564) | Deep subsurface microbial communities from Kolumbo volcano to uncover new lineages of life (NeLLi) - 2SBTROV12_ACTIVE470 metaG (SPAdes)... | ecosystem: Environmental > Aquatic > Marine > Volcanic... | reverse complement strand
AGTACATTGGCTAATAGACTTTTTGTGTGCTTGAGGGGGTAATTTTTTCACTGATAGGGGTGAAACAATTACCAATAGGGGTGAAACAATTACCAATAGGGGTGAAACAATTACCAATAGGGGTGAAACAATTACCACATTAACCACTTAACACAACTTATTGTGAAACCTCTAATCGATGTTTTGTATAAAACATCTAGCAGACTTGATTCGTGCCTAATTTTGTTATAATATCACTAGTGATATTTGGAGAAGAAAATAAATTAATATTTTTATCATAGTTATAAAAAATCATTATTATATAACAGTCTACAATGTACTAACCATGTACCAAGCATGTAACACTAAAAGTCAAAATTTACACGAATTTCTGCATAAAACTTTCATAATTTGTGTAAAATTTTTTAGAATTTATAGGAGTTGCATCTAAATGCCACAAGCACGCCTCCCTGATGTTAATACAGCATATAACAAGTACAGGAACGAGTTTGCAGCAGCAATTAAGGCAAAGGACTACAAGATAATGCACGGTGCATTAAACGCCACAAACGCACTATTGCCTCCAGAGTACCGAGTTCGAATATCTACCCAAGAATATCTCCAGGTCTCAAAAGTTGATACGACATACGAATGTAGAGGCTGTGATCACATATCTAAAAAAGAGGAGATACAGGTTTTTTATCTAATGCCAAACAGAATAGAAACATTACTATTTTCCCAGGTATCGCAAAAAGTTTGGAATTGTCCACATTGCCACAGGACAAATAAACTAAAACTAACAGCAATTACAAAAGAACAGCTACAAAACCCATCCTTCCTGGGAGTAGTTCCAAATCCTCCTGAGCGTGGAGTCATGCACATACGAGAATTTGAGAGGGATACTGAGACATGGGGGCTTAACATGCAGGCAGAACTAGAGGAGAGAATGGCACAATTTAGAGATGACCACTGGATGCGAGGAGGAGAAGAAGATGACCTGGGAATTGATGGTGGTGAGGAGACAGAATGACTGTAGTACAAAAAGTCAAAGTGGTTAAAGGAAAATCAACCAAGGAGAAAACCAAACCAAAAATAATAAAATGGAATGAGATTCCAATGGTCGCAAACCACTCTTTTAGAGCAACAGTCAAGGAGATAATCAATTTTTCTAAGACTATTGATGTCTGTAGGGTGGGTCTTGTAGGTGATATGCACTCTGGAAAGTCTACCTTATCCAAGGCGATTGCCCATTATATTCATAAAAAAGCAGAACTACCATACAAGATTAAGATACTATACAAAGATGATCTGCTAAACTTTAAACAAACACTTCAATCTCTAGAGAGCGTTAATTATATTCTAATCTTTGATGATGTCTCCTTCCTGGGAGCAGAAGCTAACAAAAAGCAAATCGAGATGGTAAAAAGTGCAGTAACCACAATCCGTCACCTGGAGGGAGGAAAGGATGTAAAGATCATAGTTATGATGAATTATCATTACAGTTTTGGTTTAGATAAATATCTTAGAACGGCTGACTTCAAATACATTACAACGGTATCATCCTCTGAAAGTGAAAACATGGAAAAGATGTTTGGAACAAAATACAAAAAGAAAATCACAGAGTTCAAAAAGTATCGGCAGCAGGCAGTAGTCAAAGGGAACTGGGTTATGAAGGTAGGCAAAAATCAATCAATCAAATACAATTATCGAGAACCATTCCAGCCTGGTCTGTTCTGGAATGAGCAATCATTACGGTTTATCGTATCTCCTACCAGGGAGTTTGAGGATAAGATATGCAGTAAATGTGCAGAGGCAGAAGGCACCCTGGTAACAAGTGATATATCAGTAAGCCAGTTTGCTGAGGAGTCTGAAAAGAAGTTTGGGGCATCAGCATTTAGGGCAGCTGTAAAACTAGATCTATTTACAGAAGGGATGACCGTTTATGGAAAAAATGTAGTCCAGGCATATCGCTATTTGAATAAATGCAGGAGTGCAAAAAAAATCAGCCTGGAGCAGTTAGCGGTTCATTTTGGATTTGAGATTACAAACACACGCCTGAAAAAGAAGATGGATGGCGTTATGACTGACTAATCAGAGTCCATATCTGCTTCTTTATCTTTACCGAGCATTGCATCAAGCATAGAGCGTTTTTTCTCATCTTTGACTGTGTATGAACGCTCAATCTTATTCTTGGCAATCATACTCACAAGCGTGGATTGTGAGGAGCCATTCTCTCTGACTGACTCTGAGGATTTACTATCAATGGAATACATGAAAGCCTGATACTGCTCCATTATTTGTTTGGAAAATTGTGATGCCCTTTCAGGAGACATGTGATGCTTTGCTTGTGATGCCAGGTTATGAAAAATTTCTAACTCCAGGACAAATCGACCTAGCTTGGATGATGCAACATGGAGTGATTTGTACCAGACCGACATTGGGTCTGTAACCAGGTTCTTTTGTATTGTACCATCCTCCAGGGGAATATCTTCTCTCCTTTGGCAAGACTGCATTATAATGTCCAGGAGTTCTTTATGTTGTGCCTCGGTGTTTGGTATTCCCATGAATAATCATTTTACTAAATGTTTAAAAGAGTTTTGAAATGTACCGAGTATGTGGGTAAAGATAAAGAGTGGCACAGGAAGTACTCAAAGGAGTGGAGAAAACAAGAAAAGAAATTACATAATGATTATCAATCATCCAATGAAAGTAGACCATTTTCTCAGTATAAAGCATCAAAGAAAAAACCTAAAAGCGATCCATTTTAACACAAATCTGAGATTGAATTACGTCCTCAGTCTCCGCCATGCTCAAACGAGTATGGCGTTATTCTTATTAATGTGCAAACTCGGTACTTAATCATGGGCGTATTACATGGGCGTGATTTATTTTCTCCTAAATGGATCACAGCTATCATATCAGATTCATCAAATCGAGTCCACTTTGTACCAATAAAACATGTCCTGGGAGATTACTTTCTGACAGAACTAGACAGACAGATGTATGCTTTTAAGATTGATGGTAGGAGAATCTTACAGTATAGAGAGGGAGGAGTAAGGACTGTCCGCATCTTACAATATGATATTAAACATTATCTGCCATTATCATCTGATTCAAAAGAACTTGAGATTGTCTTAGAGGCTAATCAATTACCAAAGGTTGACTCGATGCTGGCTGGCATCTTTAAGATATTAGGCAAAAAAGAAAAGGAACCATTCACTCCTCACAAATTGACAGACCTAGTTGCTCAAATATCTGAATACAATCAAAGCTCAAAGGTTGGGGCTATAACTCCGTTTGAGGATAATCCATATTCAAAGGCTGCATTGAATATGATTAATTATTTAGATCACCTGGATGTTGATCAGATAGTAACTCCGCTCCGAGGAGTATCTGAATTTATCAACGAGGATTTAGTTAGTACAGACCCAGGCTTTATGGGAACTGTCGTTGCAGCTTATCAAAGAACAGATTTAGAACATAAGAAGGTCACCAATACTCCAATCACATCAAAGCAAGCCTGGCTTAAATTCATGTTAATATTCATGGGTATAGGTCTAGTAGGATTTGTCGGCTACTTTGCCTATGAGAATGGCTGGCTTGATTCGATGGGAGGCTTCACTGATGTTGCAGGAGGAATTGGTAAGATGAGTGACAGTGAGTTAATCACAAAGTATCCTGATTCTGCATCGCTAAAAGCAGCAGTTGATTCTGGTGAGATTAGTTATGATCAGTTATCTCCTGCAGCTCAAAAGATTTACGATGAGGCACCAGATGTTTTACCTCCTCCTCCACCACCAGAACCAGTAGAGGAACCAGAGCCAGTAGTCGTAGAAGTACCATAATCAAACTTTAATGCTAAGGAGATATTCATTAAAGCATGGGTGGTCGGTACATACTCGTTACAATAATAATTCTGACTATGGTATCAACGATTTCATTAAACGATTATGTGCCATCTGCTCATGCTCAAGAAGCTGTAACGGTTCCAGAATCAGTTCCCTGTTTTATGAATTATACATCTCCGATGACAATGTGGGAGGACTGTGGGGCTGGTGAGGACTTTATCACCTTTGCATTATTACCTTTTGAGTGGGTGACAGGCGGTCACTTTTCAATGATTATAGTCTCAATTTTCGTCTTATTTACATACATCAAGTATCAAAAAGTAGTATACCCAATTATGATAGGAGTGATGTTCTTGCCAATCAGTTACTTTGTATTTCCAGAGGAGTTCATATCCTGGGCATTAATAATGACAGGAGTAACATTCGGAATACTAATCTGGTATGTGTACATAAAACAGACCAAAGAATACTGAGGTACCGAGTTTACTCATTATTTATATATCATAATTAATCGGAATCAATTATGGTTGAAGGCAACTTAATGGGCATGATTGCAGCATTCGTTGGAATTGCAATCTTGATCGGAATCTCAACTCAAATTTTGGGAAACTCAGTCACCGACTGTACAACCCTACCTGGTTATGATTCCAGCACTCCTGCCAGCTCGACCGATTGGGCTAAACAGTGTTTAGATAATAACACTGATACTCAGAACGCATTCGCTCTGCTAGTAATAGTTCTAATCGTAGTTGCAGCGGTAGTAATACTTACAGTCGTGAAAATGCTGTAAGTATAAACAGGGCGTAACTTTTTCTTTTTTTCACTGTACCGAGCAAATAACAAGTTTTTTAATAAGGAGTAATCAGTAAAGACGTGAGTTCGTTAATCTTCCTTGGCTTCTCAGTAATTTTGTTTATTATTACTTATGGAATAATGTTCACTATCGCACCTATGATTTTAGGTTCTGTCTGGAGTGCAATGGATACTATACCGATTGCTGATGCAGGATGGCAACAAGTCTATGATGACACTGAGGCAACGACACAATTTCTAGTGCCTCTCATTCCTACCATTGGAATATTTATCCTGGTAATCAAAGTGTTCATGGTAGCAAGTGCGAGAGGTCGTGACTGATGAATAAACTTTTTTTTTTGATCCCATTTTTAGGAGTGTTCATAGTAGTTGCAGCAGTAGTACCAGGAGCAGTAGCACAGCAAGCTCCTACCCAGCCAGTAATTACAGTGGGTCAGAATTATGATCTCATCGAGGATTATCAACTTGGAGTGGCAACATGGTCATCTCATCCTGAGAGAATCTTTGATGGCTCGGACTGGAAAGACTTTATTGTTTATGACCGTAATGACATTGTACAAGTTGAGTCGAACAGTATAGGCTCACTAGTTTATGATAAGAATAGTTGTAGTTATTCCATATATGAGTCAGGTTATATTTCATCAGGTACGCAATTAATCCCCGCAGTTAGTTGGATGCCACGAATAGCAGAAGTTGGCACTGACAATTATTCACCAATGACTGACTTGTTTAATCAACAGTGTGATGTACAAGTCAGACAAGGAGAGGATTGGGTAAAGATTACATCAATCAAAGTTCTAACAGAAGATTTAGATCCAGTTGTGATAGTTCATGCTAACGGTACAACATCAACTTATCCAAGTGGTACAAGAGATATTGCAACTACAACACAGACACTTGACATTCGTACCGACAATGGAATTAAAGAAACCGTTTCAGTATTCAACGGTAATCCAAATTGGAATAACCACAAGTTTGCATTAACCCAAACAATTCACACACCTGACACTGTAACCATTGCGGGTCAAGATTATAACGTGGCATCAATGAATGGTCAAACATTAGACCGTCAATGGATTATAGACAACAAGGCTGAGATATTCCAAATTGCAGATAATTTGAATTATGATTTTGATGTGGGTATAAACGAATTAAACGCAATTAGTTTTGTGACTGAAGGCGGACTGTTTGATTCGACTCAGAAAATTGCTGCGGATTTTTCTGTAAATGATGCAACGCCATATCTTTCATCATATACAGTTGACCCAACTTTTACATCATCAGGTACAAATAAGAAAATACAAACTGATGGTTCAAGTGGTGATACAAATGACTGTTCTGTTTCAGGTTCACCCTACCCTGCATGGCAAACAGCCGATCCAGGTAATATCTACATGAGCCACGAAGGAAATAATAATGGAGTTTGTACGATGCCAGTTTATGAATTTGACATATCAAGTATTTCAGATAGTGCAACAATATTTGACGTTAGTTTAGAATATGATATTACAAGTACCAGTAGTACAGGTTCACTAAATGGCATGGACTTTTTCACTTCTGATGAGCAGATAGATGAGTCAACTGGTTCAGATTTAATGGATCAATATAATGAGATGAGAGCAAATACACAATACGTTCAAGTCGGTGTATCAACAGGTACGGACATAACTACTGACTTAGGCACTCAAGCTGATAGTGATGTGACCAATGCACTATCACAAGATTGGTATGTAGTAGCAGTAAGGTCTGACCCTTTCGATAATCATCCCTCTGACTCTATTGGAATTACATTAGACAATGTTGAATTACATATAACGTGGGCTATCCCAACTCAGCCATCAAGCCCAACTAATCTTAGTGCCGTAAGTGGACAGCCAATCGATCTATCATGGACAGCCAGTTCCGACTTGGGAGGTATGAGTACATCTGACATGACATACAAGGTGGAACGTTCTGATTATGAATTTGCAGAACAGCCACTACCAATCAATGCTGGTTCAGATTCGGCAGTGAACATGAGTACCAATGTTTTGTTGTATCATCTAGATGCAACTACAACGGTTCAAGGAAATAGAATTTCATCATTAGATGGTACAAACAGTGGAGCAACAACTGGTGTGACTGGTAAAATAGGGTCTGCATATACGTTTGATGGAAGTAATGATTATGCAGAAATTGGTACTGGTTCTGATTGGGTATGGATGAATGACGGTACTACTTCATGGACTGTGACTGCATTTTTGAAAGATTATTCAAGTGGGGGAGATAAACATCTGTTTGGTACTGGAGAAGATTCCAATAGTGATGGTGTGAGGATTGGATCAAACAGTGCTAACAACTTTAGAATTTACACAGTAGATAATGGAAATATAGCTGGTATCAGTTATACATCAACTGCTAGTTGGGTTCCTAATGATTCAACATGGAGGCATTATGCGTTTGTTTATGACAAAGATGCTAGTACATTCAAAGTGTATAAAGACGGTGTAGCCGATTCCAACACAGGTACACTCAACAGTTTTACTGGTGGTACTCCTCCACAAGGAATGATTCTTGGTAAACATCCAAACCAAAATATGTACTATACTCAATACACAGTTGATGAATTAGGATTCTTCAAAGGGGCATTGACTATTTCACAAATTGAATCTCTAAGCGATGGTAATACAATATCATCATTGAATAGTGGCGACTTGTTTGCATACTATAACTTTGATTCATCTACTCTAGAAAACCAAACCTATGAACAATCTATTATCATCGAGGACACATCAGGGCAAAACAATGACAGTGAGAATCCTCAAGTGTCAACTGCAGCTACTGCCACTGTGACATATACCGAAGATATGAGTGATACCACAGATTGGTCTTTTGCAGATTCAGGTAAGAATGGTGTTTCAAGTGGAGTATTAAATTATGATATTAGGAGGGATGGTTCAAACGATGTAGCAGTTTATGATTTAGGTACAACATTAGATGATGAAAAGTTTGTTATAAGATGGGAAAGAGAGATTACTGGTCAATCACATTCCAGTGGCAGTAATGTTATTGGGTTCTTTGGAATAGGGGATAATAACGGTGGACAAAACACAAGCCAAGACTTTCTCGGACATAACACAGCTTCTAATGATACCGATGGGGCTACATTCAAAGATGGGGCAATATTAGTCGCCAATGCAGTTTCAGGTCAAGCTTCATCAACACTATCAAGTGGTACATATTATTATGAAATTAAACGTAATTCAGCAACAGAAGTAGTTTTTACAATTTATGATGATAGTGATTTTTCAAATGTTTATCACACACAAACAGAAAGTAGTTTACCCTCAACTGTCGATGGTTTGAGATATTTCAAAGTGGCTAACTGGCACTCGTCAGGTAGTGGCTCAGCAACTTTCACTGGAAAAATAGATAACTTACAAGTTTGGGATGGTATCTCATCAGTATCATCTACTACCACATCACAGCCAACTTTCTCAACTGGCACTATTGCACAACAAATTGATGAGCCACAATTAACGGTTAAATCTACAACACTGTATGACGGAACGGATTCGCATACAGTTGGTGGATGGACAAAGGTAAGTGCAACAAGTCCACTCATTCATTATGACTTTGAGCAAACTGGTTCAACATTAGACAATCAAATATCCTCATCCTATGACGGTACAAACAGTGGGGCTACTACTGGTGTCACTGGTAAAGTTGGGGATGCTTGGGAATTTGACGGTAGTAATGATCAGGTTGATTTAGGAAACGATTCTGTCTTTGATGCGACAACATCATTCACAGTTAATGTTTGGCTCAACACTGATGATATAACTGATAAACGAATTTTTGGTAAAGGTAGCAACGGAGCTTATGAGTTGTTATCAGAAACAACAAATGATATTCTAAGATGGAGAGTTAATGACGGTAGCGTACAAACACTTCAAGGTACAACTGCTTTATCTGATGGTCAATGGCACATGGCAACTGCCGTTTATGATAAGACGGCAGGGGAAATAAGATTGTACGTTGATGGTAGTCTTGACGGTACACAAACTGGAATAGGTACAATCGCAGTTGTTTCCGATAGTTTGTATTTGGGTCGTAATGAAGGTGGTGCATATTATGATGGTACAATGGATCAGTTCCTTTACTTTACAACTGCATTAACTGATTCACAGATAGCACAGCTTTATGCTGATTCATCAATGTCTAGCATAGGTCAAACTGGCACAATGTTTAGTTTTGAAAATACATCAGGGGAAAATATTCTGTATGAAGTCGAGGCTGACAAGTTGAGAGTGGCTAAAGATAGTACAACTACCGTAAGTAATTATGATGTCACATGGGATTCATCAACACTTGTCAATCAATCAATTAATGGTAATGATATAGAAAATGGAACACCTAATTGGAACTCATGGGTTGTATCAAATGAGAAAATATCTGACGGTCAAAGTGTAGAGTTTGACATTAATACGTGTAATAATAATACGATTGGATTAGATTCAACTGGTTCTAATGACAATCCATCAGGCACTTATCAAAATGCAGATTATTCATTCCACACAACAGTCGCAAATAATAACATCTATGAGAATGGTTCACAGGTAGGTAGTGGACAAGCAATATGTTCTAGTGGTTCAACTACATACAAAATGACTATCAACGGTGGTGATATAGAATATTACAAAGATGGCTCTTTGGTTCAAACATCATCAGGTGCTAGTGGGGAATATTACATAACGGTAGGTATCGCTGACAATGGTAGTAATAATGTTGTTTCTGCAACAATAGATAGTTATTCCACATCAACAAAGACAAACATCATAGAAGCAACTGGTCAAACCATTAGTTCATCAACGCCATCCCATGTCATGTTTACTAGAGATACATCAAACGGCTGGGAAATATTCCTAGACGGTACATCAATCCAAACTGCAACGGACAGTACAAGTTTGGGTACTGTATCAAGTGATACTTACTTTATTGGAGGTCAAGGAAATATCGCAAGTGGTACAATATCACAATCAGGTACAGGGGAAAATAAAGGATTAGGTCAAAGTCAAACTGGTGGGGATTCAACTAAACAAGGATTTGATTTGCAAAGTGGTCATAGTGCAGTTGGTACAAACCCAGCCACAATCAGCGTATATCTTTGGACATCAGGTAGTCCTAGTGGAAACGGTTCAATGAAGATTTATGATTCATCAGGTACTTTACAAGCAACATCAACAAATACTGTTGATTGGTCAACACTTGGTTCAAGTTCATGGGGAACAAAAACTGACTTTACATTTTCAGGTTATACAATTCAAGGTGGGGATAGAATAATGATTGAAGGTGGTACAACAAACGATTCAAATAGAGTTTATCTAAGTATGGACACAAGTTCAGCAAGTGATACTCAAGCGTACTACTATACTAATTCATGGAATACATACTCACAGCCAGTCAAGTTTGACATCGTGTGGCAAGGCGATACGACATTCACAAACACACTCCCATCCCTAGATGAATTTTACATATTCACTTCTGATAAATCAGGTGAGGCAAGTGACATTTATGACAGAGGTTCTAATGTATTTGCACAAGTGGGTTCAACTTCTGGCAGTACAGTCACACATTCAGATAACAACTCACTCGTATCAGGCGATACCTATTTTCATAGAATCGTAGCAAACAATGGAGCTTTTGATAGTGAGCCATCTAACGTTTCAAGTGCAACGGCTGGTGTACCACCTGATGCTCCTACAAACCTACAAGCAACAATTAACAATCCAAACACAGCCCCACTAGAAGTCACACTAACCTGGACTGATGGAGCTGGACAAGGTACTGGTACATTCCAAAATTATATTGTAATTCGTTCCCCTGATAGTACATTTACATCAGTGACCACAGTCGGCACTCCAACTGGCACTACCTACACTGATACTGTACCAAGTTCAGGAACATG
>Ga0209992_10004660_pt1 | contig 10588 bp, 19 predicted proteins | sample 2SBtaG_2_FD_182564 | JGI IMG/M metagenome (GOLD analysis project Ga0209992, IMG submission 182564) | Deep subsurface microbial communities from Kolumbo volcano to uncover new lineages of life (NeLLi) - 2SBTROV12_ACTIVE470 metaG (SPAdes)... | ecosystem: Environmental > Aquatic > Marine >... | reverse complement strand
ACTCTCAATTGTGGGCATGGTTTAAATTGTATAATCAAAGCATTGCAATCAAATGCTTCCTGCACAACAAGGTTATGATAGAGCAATTACAGTATTCTCACCAGACGGTAGACTATACCAAGTAGAATATGCTATTGAAACCGTAAGAAGAGGAACTGTTGCTGTAGGTGTAAAATGTAAAGACGGAATTGTAATTGCCGTAGAAGAAAAACCAAGAAAATTACAAATTTCAGAGACTGCTCAAAAGATATTCCAAATTGATGATCATGTTGGAGTAGCTGCTGCAGGATACATTCCAGATGCAAGAAGTCAAGTAGATAATGCAAGATTCTTTTCTCAAAGTAACAAAATGATTTATGATGAACCAGTTGAAGTTGAAACCATTGCTAAACATTTAGCAGATCAATGTCAACAATATACACAATATGCAGGTGTAAGACCATACGGCGTTGCACTAATTCTTGGAGGAGTTGTAAATAACACACCTCAATTGTATTTGACTGATCCTAGTGGAACATACATTTCTTATGATGCAATTGCAATAGGTTCTGGTTCTGATCAAGTAACAGACTTTTTAGAAAAAACATACAAAGAAGATCTAACACTTGATGATGCTGCAACATTAGCTGCTGCAGGAATTTATCTATCAAGCGAAGATAAAGAGGGAACAAGCCACATCAGAATGGCACATATCAAAAAAGAAAACGGATTGTATGAATTAGTTTCAGATGAGCAGATTACACAATATGCAAATGCTGCTAAAGAGAAATACCCTCACGAACAAAAATAATTATTTTAAGAACCTGCGAGATTAAATTACATTGAAATTATCTGTTGCAATTCCTGAATCATCATTATCAGATGAATCCCTCAAAATAGACAAGACTAGAAAAATTTCTGTTCTAGCAAGAGCTTGTGCAATTTTTAAAATTGATACAATCTATGTCTATCAAGAAGGAGGTAAAAAAACAGACCCAGGATTTTTGGCCATGATTTTAAAATATTTAGAAACACCACAATTTCTTAGGAGAAGACTATTCCCAAAAATGAATGATTTAAAATTTGCAGGTGTGTTGCATCCATTGAGAATTCCAAGTCATGTTACACCTGTCAACTCTAAAAAAATTAAAGCTGGAGATATCAGAGAAGGAATCGTAATTAGTTCAAAGGGGAAAAAATTTGTCGATGTTGGAATCAATCAATCAATTCAATATTATGGTAGCACCCCAACGGGAAAAAGAATAACGGTACAATTCAAAGAAGGATATCCAAGATTATCAATTAAAGAAATAGATAGAAAAGACATTAAATCATACTGGGGATATTCAGTAAAAGAAAGAGCAAATTTGTTTTCCATATTATCTGAATGGAAAGGGAATATAATTTTGACATCAAGAAAAGGTAAAACAGTAACAAATGAACAATTATCGAAATATGTAAAATCAGATGAACATATACTAGTAGTGTTTGGCTCTCCTGAGAAAGGAATTCATGAAATTATTGGTGGAAGAATGAACAAAGTTCAAAATGCAAAGTCACTAAACTTTTTTCCCAACCAAGCTACTGAAACTGTGAGGTTGGAAGAAGCACTTCTCGGTACTTTAGCAATAATTAATGCTCAAAATACTTGATAACATGGCTGAAAGAAAGAATTTCTTAATCATGGCAATGGGATTTGGTGCATTAGGGATCATTATTGGAGGATATACAATTTGGAATGCAGCTTCAGAATTATTTTCACCTTGACAAATTAGGCATAGATGGTTAACCAAAAAATAATTACTGGTTAACGATATCTCACATGGTTTAATAGAGGGATTTCGATGATTCGATTTAATCATGGGAGCTCGAAAACGACATTCACCACGTAGAGGAAGTCTTGCATACTCACGTAGAGTACGTGCAAAGACTATGGAAGCAAGAATTAGAGCTTGGCCAACTAGATCAGCTACTGATGAACCAAAAATTTTAGCTCATTGTGGATTCAAGGCAGGGTGTGTTCAAATTGTTAGTATCGATGATCGTGATAAAGTTCCTAACGCAGGAAAACAACTTGTTAGTCTTGGAACTGTTCTAGTAACTCCACCAGTGTTGATTTTAGGAATTAGAGGTTATTCAAAAGATCATGATGGTAAACATGCAGAGTTTGATGTCTATGCAGAAGACATTCCAAAAAATATTGCAAAAGAAATTACAATTAAAAATATTGAAGGTTCAATTGAAAATGCAGAATCAAGATTAAAGAAAATTAAAGAAATTTACGCAATTGTTGCAGTTTCTCCAAGAGCTGCAGGATTAGAAATGAAAAAGCCATACATTTTCGAAGCAATGGTTAGTGGCGGAGACATTGAAAAACAATTTGCACATGTTAAAGAATCACTTGGTAAAGAAATTAAAATTGATCAAATTTTTGAAACTGGTGCAACTGTAGATGTTGCAGCAATTACAAAAGGTCATGGATGGCAAGGTGTCATGAGAAGATGGAATGTGAAAAAGAAACAACACAAATCAAGAAAGACTGTAAGAGAAGTCGGTTCACTAGGACCAATCTCACCACAGAGTATCATGTACACAGTCCCAAGAGCAGGGCAAACAGGTTTCCATCAAAGAGTAGAGTACGATAAAAGAATCATGATTATGGGCAATACTGAAGCAGATGAAATTAAAATTAATCCAGATGGAGGATACAAACACTTTGGTTTAGTTAAAGGAGATTTTATTATTCTAAAAGGTTCAGTGCCAGGAACTTACAAAAGATTGATCAAACTAAGAAGCCAAATCAGAAATGCTCCTGCTAAAGTTAACAAACCAAACATTTTGGAGGTTGTAGTATAATGAAAACAACATCTTACACAACTACAGGAACCAAAGATGCAGAAGTAGAACTTCCAATAATCTTCTCAACACCATTTAGAAAAGAGTTGATTCACAAAGCTTTCACTAATCTAACATCACATAAATTCCAAAAACAAGGAAGAAAACCAATGGCAGGTATGGATGTAGTAGCAGATTCTAATGATCCACCAACAGGTCAAGGTGTCTCCCGTGTTGCAAGAATGCAAGGTGGTGGCGGTGGAAGACAAGGTCAAGGTGCAGAAGTTGCATCAACTAGAGGCGGAAGACAAGCACATCCACCAATTGTTGAAAAAGTAATCTACAAGAAACTAAACAAAAAAGAGAACAAATTAGCATTATGTTCTGCAATTGCAGCAACAGCATCAAAAGAATTAGTAGAATTAAGAGGACATAAAATTGAAGGCATAGAATCATTCCCAATTATTGTATCTGATGATATTGAATCAGTTTCAAAAACAAGTGAAGTTATCAAAATACTTGATTCATTGAAATTAACACAAGATGTCAAGAGACTAAATGCAAGAAAGCCACGTTCTGGTCAATCAAGACTAAGAGGAAGAACAAAGAAAGTAGGAAAGAGCGTATTGTTTGTAACAGCAGATTCTTCAAACTTGTCAAAAGCAACTGGTGCAATACCAGGCGTAGATGTAACAAATGTAAAGGATCTAAGTGTGTTAGATTTAGCACCAGGTTCTGATCCAATTAGATTAACAGTTTATTCCAAAGCAGCATTAGAAGAAATTGGAAAAATAAAATCAACACATCTGGAGGTTATGGTGAAAACACAATGAATGTAGATCAAGCAATGAAAATAATCATCAAGCCATACATTACAGAAAAGACCTTTGCAATGGTTGAAAACGAAAGCAAAGTTTGTTTTATAGTAGAAATTTCCGCTAACAAAACACAAATTTCAGAGGCAGTGAAAATACTTTACAAAGAAAATGTCAAAAAAGTAAATACTGCACGAACAATTTACGGCAAAAAAGCTTTTGTTCAGTTTGAAAGTACCGAAAAGGCCAGAGATTTGGCAACAAAGATAGGAATGCTATAATATGGACCATAAAACTCGAAGAACACTAACAGGAGAAAATAGAAATGGTTAAAGAATTTTTATACAGAGGTATTCCAAAAGAGGAACTAGATAGTCTGTCACTTGAAAAATTATTCATGTTGTTTAATTCCAGACAAAGACGATCACTTACAAGAGGAATTACAGATGGAAAAAGAAAACTAATTGAAGAAATTAAAGCCGCAAAAGCAGGCAAATTAAAAAATCCTATCAAGACTCACATCAGAGAGTTAATCATTCTACCATACATGGTAGGAGTTACAGTAAACACATTCTCAGGAAAAGAATTCCAACCAGTTACAATAACAACTGAAATGATTGGACATTATTTGGGAGAATATGTAATAACAAACAAGAGAGTTTCACACGGTGCCCCAGGTGTTGGTGCATCAAGATCCAGTCTCTACGTGCCATTGAAGTGATTATTATGGGTAGATTCAATTACGCTTTCCAAAATTATGACCCAACTAGACATGTACGTTCTTCATTAAGAGAAAAAGATATTTCACACAAGCATGCACGTGAAGTTGCAGTATCAATCAAAGGACTATCTATAGAAAAAGCAAGAGATTATCTCATTGCAGTAATTAATCAAAAAAGAGCAGTTCCATTTAGACGATACAAAAATCAAGTAGCACATAGACCAGACCCAGGTGTGATGTCTGGAAGATATCCACAAAAAACTGCAAAAGAATTCATCAAAGTTTTAGATAATTTAGAATCAAATGCAGAATACAAAGGAATGGATTTAGATAGATTAAGAATTGTAAACGCAACTGTTCACAAAGGAGTTGTAGTAAAAAGATTTATCCCAAGAGCAATGGGAAGAGCTACTCCAAAGAACAATGTATTAACTCACGTAGAATTGGTGGCAAAGGAGATTTAGAAATGTCTGCAGTGAAAAATGTAATTAAAGATAACTACAACATGATGTTACTCAAAGATTATCTTAGAGATGCAATTAAAGATGCAGGATTTTCTCATGCAGAGATTTCAAAAACACCAGTAGGAACAAGAGTTGCATTACATGTTACAAGACCAGGAATCGTTATTGGTAGAAAAGGTTCAGGAATTAGAACTCTAACAGAAAAATTAGCAACAGACTTTGCATTAAAAAATCCACAGATTTCCGTAGTAGAAATTGAGAAGCCAGAACTTGCACCTAGTGTAATGTGTAACAGAATGGCATCCCATTTGGAAAGAGGAACTGCCTTTAGAAGAGCAACCATGTGGACCTTGAAACAGATTATGGAAGGAGGAGCAATGGGAGTTCAAATTACAATTTCAGGTAAACTTAGAGGTGACCGTTCAGCATTTGAAAAACACACTCAAGGAATCTTGCCAAGAGCAGGACATCACGCAGAAATTATTGTTGATGAAGACATTGCTCACGTAAAAACAGCAATGGGATTAATTGGAATCAGAATTAGAATTGCAAGAAAAGAAAAACTTGTTCCAGAATTTGAAATGAAAGTTGAAAAAGTTGAAAAAACAAAGAAAGCAAAACAAACAACTGAAGAAAAAATCAAAGTAGAAGAAATTGAAGTAGAGGGTGCAAAAGTAGAAGTTGTTAAAGTTGAAGGAAAAGAAGATACCGCTAAATCAGAATCAGAAAGAATTGCTCTTGAAGCAAAGAAAATGGAAAAAATTGAAACATTAGAAGAAGAGGAGGCCAAATTGAAATGACCCGACTCAGTATGAAAACAATTAATCAATTAAACGAAAAAGATCTCAGAAGTAAAATTAATGAATCACGCAGTGAGCTTGCAAAACTTAGAATGGATGCAGCAAAAGGGACATTAAGAAAAGAAAGTGGAAAACTAAAACCACTACGTCATGACATTGCAAGAATGCTTACTAGAGTAAATGAATTGAGGAATGAGAAATGATTACTGCAGATAATATAACATCACATGAATTTGTAGGATTGAACACAGAGATCATCAATTCTACTAACCCTCAAGTAATAGGATTAAATGGAAGAATTGTCAATGAAACAAAATCCATGTTTACAATAAACACAGAAAAAGGTCATAAATCAATTGCAAAATCTACAAACAATTGGAAATTCTCCATTGAAGGAAAAGATATCGTAGTTGAAGGTACTAAAATTTCAAAAAGACCATTTGATAGAATTGGAGGAAAAGCATGACTCAAAATATTGGATTAAAAGTAAAAGAGCCTACTAGAGAATGTCAAGACAAACATTGTCCATTCCATGGCGGTCTTTCTATTAGAGGCAAACTCTTTGATGGTAAAGTCACAGGAGCCAAAGCAAAACAAACTATCACATTACAAAAAGATGCACCAATTTACTTTAGTAAATTCAAGAGATATGCAAGAGGTACAAGTACAATTCACGCTCATGTTCCAGGATGTATTGATGTTGAAGCAGGAGATCATGTATTGACTGCTGAATGTAGACCATTATCAAAATCAGTCTGCTATGTTGTTGTGGAGGTTAAAGCATAATGGCAAAGCAAGCAGGTAAAGGAGTAGAAGAATTCCGACCATATGTAACTAAAGTAATTCCAGTAGGAGCAAACATTGTTTGTGCAGATAATTCAGGAGCTAAAATTTTAGAAGTAATTAATGTTCCAAGACATAAAACAAGAGCATCAAGACTTCCTTCAGCATCAGTTGGAGACTTTTGTAATGTTGTTGTAAAGAAAGGTCCTGCAGAACTAAGAAAGCAAGTTTATGGTGCAGTAATTATTAGACAAAAATATGCAGTTCGTAGATTAAACGGTGTAAGAGTTTGTTTTGAAGATAATGCAGCAGTACTAATCACTCCAGAAGGAGAAACTAAAGGAACAGACATCAAAGGACCAGTAGCAGCTGAAGCAACAGAGAAATGGCCAAGAGTAGCTAACTTGGCATCAATGGTGGTATGATAAAATGAAACCAACAAAAATGCGTAACCAGATGATCTATCAAGCAACTTACAATACTAAAAGTAAACAACTTGCAGCTGCTCTTTCAAAAGATCTTCATAAAAAATATGGTAAACGAAGTGTTAGAGTTGTAGAAGGCGACAGTGTTAATATTGTTAGAGGAGAATTCAAAGGAGTAGACGGCAAAATCGAAAAAGTATCTACACAGAAAAACAGTGTTACAATTGCAGGAATTAAAAAAGAAGCAACAAAAGGTGAGAAATACGATGTATACATCCACACATCTAACCTAGTTGTTACTTCACTTAATGGAGATGACAAATGGAGAATTGCAAAATTAGAAGGCAAAGATCCTAGAAAACAACCAAAGACAGAAACAAAACCAACAGAAACAAAAGAAGCCCCTAAAGAAACAAAAGGAGCAGAAAAATCAAAAAAGAAGGAAGATGAGAATTAATGGTAAGTATTTCAGGCAGTAAGAAACTCAAACGTCAAATGGCCCCACAGTTTTGGGGAATTACCAGAAAAGACAAGAGATTTGTAATTACAGTAAAACCAGGCCCACACAAAAAGAGCTATTCTGTGCCTACAGCAGTATTTCTTAGAGATATGCTAAGCATCGTAACTAGTTTAAGAGAAGCAAAAACTTCAATTTATTCTGGAAGAGTAAAGATTGACGGAGTTGTTAGAAAATCACTTCATCATTCAATTGGATTAATGGATGTAGTAGAACTACAAGATGTTTCAGATATTTATCGTCTGGTACCAACTGAAGACAAATTACTAAAACCAATCAAGATTAACGAATCAGAAAAATCTAAAAAATTAGTTAGAGTTACCACTAAAACAACAATCAACAAAGGGAAATTACAAATTGGATTCCATGATGGTCGTTCAATTATTTCAGATACAAAAGTAAGTGTTGGAGATGCTTGCTTAATTCAAATTCCAGAACAAAAAATTATTGAAGTAATAAAATTAGAAGCAGGATGTCAAGGTTTAGTTACACGAGGAAACAACGCAGGACAAATTGGTAAAATAGAAACCATAGAAGAAGGAACATTCATTCTACCAAAAAGAGTTATTCTTGCATTAGGGGATAGAAAAATCGAAATTCCCGCAGACATCATTATGCCAATTGGAAAAGAGGAGCCAATAATTCAATTAAAGTGATCTTATGTCCCAAGTAACAGAATCCCCAATGAAAAAAATCTCATTAGAGAAAGTAGTGTTAAACATGGGTCTAGGTAAATCTGGTGATGTAATCAACATTGCAGAAAAAGCACTAGAACAAATTTCAGGTAAGAAACCTTCCAAACGTTTAGCAAAAGCAGCTTACAGAGATTGGGGAGTTAGAAAAGGCGAACCAATTGGTGTAGCAGTTACAATACGTGGAGAAGACGGAGTTGCATTACTAAAACGATTACTAGAAGCTAAAGGCAACACAGTAAATGGAAAATCATTTGATAACTTTGGTAATTTTTCATTTGGAATTAACGAACATATCGATATTCCAGGGGTAAAATATGATCCACAAATCGGAATTTTAGGTTTAGGAATTTCAATCACACTAACAAGACCAGGATATGGAATCAGAACAAGAAGTAAACACAAAGCAAGTGTCGGTAAATCTCACATTATCAAAAGTCAAGAAGCAAAAGATTATCTAGCAAAAGCATTTGGAGTCACCGTAACATAATGGCAAAAGATAGATCCTACGAGGCAACTGGTAGAAAGAAACATGACTTTGGACGAGGTTCAAGATGGTGTAAAAGATGCGGAGATTACACTGCAGTTATTCAAAAATATGATTTAATGTTATGTAGACGATGCTTCAGAGAAGTAGCAACATCTTTAGGGTTCAGGAAAAACAAGTGAGATAACATGCCAGCAACAAACATCTTAGCAAATCTATTTGTCACATTATACAATAATGAAACCAGAAGAAAATCAGATTGTGTGATTCTTCCAACATCAAAATTAGGAATTGAAGTTCTCAAGACTTTACAAAAAGATGGATACATTGGAGAGTTTGAACATATTGATGACAAGAGAGGCGGAAAATTCAAAATTAAATTATTAGCAAAGATAAACAAATGTGGAGCAATATCCCCAAGATTCAAAGTCAAAAATGATGAATACAATAGCTGGGAACAACAATACTTGCCTGCATACGACAGAGGAATGCTTCTTGTTACAACAAACCAAGGAGTAATGTCTCATCATGACGCATCACAAAAAGGAATTGGAGGATTTTTGATAGGTTATGTCTACTAAACAAATAGAAGAATTCAAAGATCAAGTAGATATTCCGGAAGGAGTTACAGTTACAGTTAACAAACACATGGTATCATTTGTAGGACCACTAGGAAAAACTCACAAGAGTTTTAGAAATATCCCAGTCAAAGTGGAAGTAAATGAAGGAAAAATATTACTTACTGCAATTGAACACAAAAAAAGAGATTATGCCATTTTACATACAGCAAGATCAATTATTAGAAATATTTGTGAAGGTCTAGTTACAGGATATACAATTAAAATGAAACTTGTATTTTCACACTTTCCAATTACAGTAAAAGTTGAAGGAAACAAAGTCTTGATTGAAAACTTCCAAGGGGAACGTGCTCCAAGAATTACATACATTGTAGGTAATACCAAAGTAGTTCCAAAAGGAGAAGACATTATTCTTACAGGAGAAGTTTGGACTGACATTACTCAAACTGCAGCAAACATTGAACTAAAATCTAAAGTTAAAAACAAAGATCATAGAGTATTCTTAGATGGTATCTATGCATTTGAAAAGAAAAAAGGCATAGACAAATAGAATTTTCATTAACAAATGACTCTAGACCCTGAATTTTCAAAACAAACAACTGATTTAATCCAACAAACATTAGAGTTATACAAATCTGCAGGAGCTTCTCCAAGAATTGGGGAAACATGGGAATGTGGAAACATTGGGGATTTTTTGTGTGGTTTTTTTGTAGGAGAAATGGTGGGTTCCGCACTAAGTGCATTCCAAATTGTCCATCAAAGAGAACCAACAGCTGATGAACACTTGGAAATTATTGAATTAGTTGAAAGTCATGCAAAAGAAATCAAAGAATTTTTTGCTAAATTTAACTGAAGATTTACAAACTTTAGTCTATTTTCCATAGTCGCAAAGATTAAATCACTTTTGCCAAGGTAAAATCGTGTGCCTCCCTAGCTCAGCGTGGTAGAGCAACCGGCTGTTAACCGGTTGGTCACCAGTTCAAGTCTGGTGGGAGGCGCTCTTATTTCTAAACTCGAGTTTTGAAACATTATTTTTTCATACTTGTAGTATAATCTAAATACATAATTAATTATATTTCTAAATTCGAATTTAGAAACATTGATCGGTTGTTAGTAATTAGTTTACACAATTAGACAACTTAGATCTAATAGATGATCGCACATTAAGAATAATGCAGGAGGTTTACATTGGTCAGAACTAGAAGGGCCAACAGATATTGTGTTGATTGCGGAGCAAGATTAGTGTATTACCCAAGATTATCAAACCCTAAAGCACCAAATGAGCATAGAGTTCTAGTGTATGCTTGTCCAGATTGTACAGATGACTTTGAAAAACCAAAAATGTTTTCGATTAGAAGAAACCAAGTAGAAGATCCTTTAGAAACAGTTGAAATTGAAATTACTCAACTCCAGAAAAAAGCAATTGTTGCAAAATAGAGATAGAAATGTCACGTCCAGAAAAACAAAGAAGCAATGCATGGTTTTTGTTGCC
>Ga0209992_10004659_pt1 | contig 10588 bp, 10 predicted proteins | sample 2SBtaG_2_FD_182564 | JGI IMG/M metagenome (GOLD analysis project Ga0209992, IMG submission 182564) | Deep subsurface microbial communities from Kolumbo volcano to uncover new lineages of life (NeLLi) - 2SBTROV12_ACTIVE470 metaG (SPAdes)... | ecosystem: Environmental > Aquatic > Marine >... | reverse complement strand
TCGCCCGCCACAATGAAGCAGGCCAAAACCGGAATAACCGCGCCGTTCATGGTCATGGACACAGAAATCTTGTCCAGCGGAATGCCGTCAAACAGGATTTTCATATCCTCCACGCTGTCAATGGCAACGCCCGCTTTGCCCACGTCACCGATCACCCGAACGTGGTCGCTGTCATAGCCCCGGTGGGTTGCCAGATCAAATGCCACAGACACGCCCATCTGGCCCGCCGCCAGCCCGCGCCGGTAAAAAGCGTTGCTTTCTTCAGCGGTTGAAAATCCGGCGTATTGCCGAATGGTCCAGGGCCGCCCCGCGTACATGGTGGCCTTGGGCCCGCGCATATAGGGCGCCGCACCCGGCATTTGATTTAAATTGTCGATACCGCGCAAATCTTCAGCCGTATAAACCGGCTTGACCGCAATCCCTTCCGGCGTTTGCCAGTCCAAATCCGCCAGCTTGCGGTCGCGCAGCTCACTTGCCGCCTGCTTTTCCCATTGCTTCACCCTGCTCATAACCCACCTCTTTTGGCAAAAACTGCCGGTTTTTGTAATATATCATCTGCGGACTGTATGAACATCGCACGCTGATCCGCGCCGTTTCTCAGCCATGCTAAATCCGCTTGATAGCGTTGCCGCATCGAATTTTTCTGCGCGGCGTCAAACGGCACATACCGTCCCGCACCGCAGGTGATTTTCCTGGCGGCGTCAACCTTGCCCCGATCCAGCAAAACCTGCCGCAGCCGGGCCGCCGTGGCCCCGGTATTGTGGCGTTCAGAAAATGGTCGAAAGCGCAAATTCCTCTGGCCGCGGGTCAGGATTTTAAACTGCGAGGCGGTTTTGTCACAAAAGCGGTCAAATTCCCAAATGCAGATTTCAGCACTTGGAAAGGCGGCTGAAACATCCTCGATTACCTGCCGCCAACCGCGTGCATCATACGACAAATTGTTGATGGAGTCCTCATCCGGCATTGGATGGCCCGCAGGCACCGTGTGGGCAATCGCCGAGGCCCAGTAGTTTTCGTACGGTCTTATGGTCATCGCAATCCGCTGGCAGGACTTGTCGAAAATATCCGCAAACCGCGCCAAACGCCGCCGCAACCCGGGATAAAGCGTTGTCTGCCGCAGATTATTGGGCATGGTACCCATAATATTTTCTTCACTGATCAGCAGGGTTTTTTGCCGTGCGCGCCTCAAACGGTCCATCTCTATCCTGATGGCGCCGGCGTTGCGCTTCACCAGATCGCGCGTTCCATCCTGATCAAAGGTTGCCGGACGGCGCAATAGACCAGAGAATATCCCGCCCCTTGTGGTGCGCGGTCCCCAGAATGTCAGGCCATTTTGCCGCAAATTGTATTGGTTTTTGAGGATCGCCGATTGCAGTGAGCTGGTGCCGGTGCGGTGGGCACCGATATGAAGGATCACTTGCAAAAAGTGCAGAACCTTCCAGAAAAGCGCGGCTGTAAACCGGGGGGCGTATGGCGATGCCTGCTGCATTAAACCAACTGTCCAAACGCTTGCTTAACGGTGTGCGAATTTGCTGCGGTATTCACGAATTTGGCAACCCAAATGGCAAACACCCCCCTTTCGTCCCGCCGTAGGTTCCCTATATTAAACAGGAAAGGCGCGAAAATGTTCCGGCTTGTTGTTTTGGTTTTTATGTTTATGTCCCCGTCTGTGGCACTCGCCCAGGACGATGATCCATTGTTACAATACAAATGGCTGAAACGCCCGCTGGTGATTTTTGCCGACAGCGCCGATGACCCGCGTTTTATCCGCCAGATGGAACTGCTGCAGGTCAACCCCGAAGACCTTGAGGCCCGCGACGTGGTGATCTTAACGGATGTGGACGCTGCATCGGACACCGACCTGCGCAACACCCTGCACCCCCGCGATTTCATGCTGGTTTTAATCGCCAAAGACGGCAACATCGCCCTGCGCAAACCCACGCCCTGGACCGTGCGCGAACTGTCCCGCGCCATAGACAAGATGCCGCTGCGGCAGGACGAGTTGCAAAAATAGTAACGCACATTTTTTGGTGTCAGATTGACGCGATATTTGCAATTCTCTAACAAAATCTCTATATACAAAACAAGCAATTGACCCAGTGACAACATAAGAAGTTCAAATGGCAAAACCTGACGATACATATACACCTCCTCCCTCGGGTCCTACTGGCCCGGACCTTTTTTATTAGGCTCGGATACTTTCTTGTTCGCAAGAAACGATCTAAAATAACTTTCGTTGGAAAGGCTGCGGATTGCCGCGTGCGCGTATTTTGCGGCGGTTTCTTCAAGCGCTAGAAACCTGAGCGCCATCGCTTTCTTCCTGTCGGTCCCCATCTCTTTGTAGTTTTCTGATCGCAAATCCGCATTCATTAACTCCAAACGCCCAACCAATTCGTAGTAGCGCATGACATCCACAATCTGTGTGTCCGATAACAAATCTATGCTGTCGATCACGACTGAAAAATATCTGTCCCTTTCGCGACGTGGAATGAACGGCCGATAGGCCTTGTCATTGGTGAAATCCGCATCCATTCGGGATTTCAGACCATTCCAATCGGTATCTTCAACATCCCGATAATGAAGCTCAATTTCAGTTCGTACTGCCCGTTGAACATCAATGCGCCGACGTTGTCGCTCTGATTCTTCGCGGTATTCTTGAACAAGGAACGTGACCAACCATCCAGACGCAACCACAGTTGCGGCTATCAGGGCTTGACTGATGCCTGTTTTTAAACTCGAATTGGACGCTATTGCAAACAGCGGAAACGCGACGATCGCCGCCACAAACAAAAGAACCGTCGTGACCCTAAGTGCAAGACGTGCCGCTAGGAATCGCCGGAGAAAATAACTGACAACAAAAACCAGCAACACCAAAAACAATGCCAATAAAAACAATAGTACGGTTGTTCCGTTTTCCAAAACTTCGGGCGTTTGAAGTGGCTGCGGACCAGCGAACACAATTTTAACCGGTATAATCGCAGTCACTACAACAAATATACAAACCCCAATCCGCATCATTCAAACTCCAAAATAACCTGATCCACCGTCAGGCTGTCGCCAACGCCAGCATTTACGCCGGAAATAACACCCTTCTTCTCTGCCCGCAGCACGTTCTCCATCTTCATGGCTTCCACCGTGCACAGGGCCTGTCCGGCCTCCACCGTGTCCCCCGTCGCCACGTTCAGCGCAACCAGCAGACCCGGCATCGGGCACAGCAGCATTTTGGAAGTATCAGGCGGTTCGCGTTCCAGCATATGCGCGGCCAGTTCAACCTGACGGGGCGTTCGGATCAGAACGTTCAGATCGGCCCCCCGGTGCCGCATGCGATAACCAAGGGGAATGGGGTTGATTTTGACGATCAGCTTCCCGCCGTCCACGTCCAGAACCGCCAATGGGCGACCCGGAACCCAGTCAGAGGTAACACGCAGTTCGCGCTCGTCTGCAAAGCTGACGCTGGCCCCATCCCGGTCCGCATCAATGCAAACAATAAAATCAACACCCGCCAGCGAAACAATCCAGTCCCGCCCCACTTCGCGCTCGTGATTGTCCATGCGCCCGCTGATCCGCGCGTCGCGGATTTCCTGCACCCTGAACATCGCCACCCCACAGGCCGCCAGCCGCCGCAGATGGTCCTGTCCAAGCTCCGCACCGCCAAATCCGTCTGGATACTCTTCTTCAATAAACGCCGTGGTGATGTCGCCCGCCGCAAATCGCGTGTGATCCATGACCGCAGACAAGAACGGAATATTATGCCCGATCCCCTCTACTTCAAACCCGTCAAGCGCATCACGCATCACGCCAATCGCCGCCGTCCGATCCGGTGCCCAACTGCACAGTTTGGCGATCATCGGGTCATAATACATCGAGATTTCGCCGCCTTCGTACACGCCGGTGTCATTGCGCACGACCTTGGATTCATCATTGCGTTCAGCCGGGGGCCGGTACCGCGTCAGCCGACCGATTGAGGGCAGAAAGTTGCGATAGGGGTCTTCCGCATACAGGCGGCTTTCAATCGCCCAACCGTTGATCCCCACATCCTTTTGCGCAATTTTCAGCTTTTCACCTGCTGCCACCCGGATCATCTGTTCCACCAGATCAATACCGGTGATCAGCTCTGTCACCGGATGTTCCACCTGCAGGCGGGTATTCATTTCCAGAAAGTAAAAATTCCGATCGCCATCGACAATAAACTCCACCGTCCCGGCGCTGCAATACTCAACCGCCGCCGCCAGGGCGACCGATTGCGCGCCCATTGATTTTCGCGTTGCTTCATCCAGAAACGGCGACGGGGCTTCCTCGATCACTTTCTGGTTCCGACGCTGGATCGAACACTCGCGCTCGTTCAGGTAAATCAGATTGCCGTGTGTGTCCGCCAGCACCTGAATCTCGATATGGCGCGGCTGGGCTACGAATTTTTCGATGAAGATCCGGTCATCGCCAAAAGACGCTGCCGCCTCGTTTTTGGACGCCTGAAACCCCTCGCGCGCGCCGTCGTCATCCCAGGCCACCCGCATGCCTTTGCCACCACCCCCCGCACTGGCCTTGATCATCACCGGATAGCCGATGTCGTTGCTGATCCTGACCGCCTCCTCCGCGTCGGCAATCTCGCCCATATATCCAGGAACGGTGGACACACCCGCCTTTGCCGCCAGTTTCTTTGATGTGATCTTGTCGCCCATGCTTTCAATCGCCCCGGCGGGCGGGCCGATAAACGCAACCCCGGCCTTTTCCAGTGCCTTTGCAAACAGCTTGTTTTCTGACAAAAACCCATAGCCGGGATGCACCGCCTCTGCACCGGTTTGGGCGACCGCCGCCAGGATTTTATCAATCACGATATAGCTTTCGGCGGCGGACGGCGGGCCAATATGCACCGCCTCATCCGCCATTTGAACGTGCAGCGCGTTCCTGTCCGCGTCTGAATAAACCGCCACGGTTTTGATCCCCATTTTCCGCGCGGTCTTGATCACCCGGCAGGCGATTTCTCCACGGTTGGCAATCAGGATTTTCTTGAACATTGGGTAAGCCCTTACGATGGCACGGCTGCTGAGGTCGCGCGAAATTGTGGTTTATTTTCAGAAAGTTGAACAAAGCCCTGCCGCCAAACAAAAAGAAGGGGCCCGGTTGACTGACAACAAGGCCCCAGAGGAGGGGAAGGGGATTTTGAAACGTATTCACGAAACCTGCGGGAAATTGAAACCGCTGCCTCAAATAAAGCGTAACCCGCAAAAACATCGTGATCCAGCGTCTTGTTCGCCGCAGACTTTGCCTCGGCCAAAAGCCGCCAAAATTGGTTAACCATAAGCAAATTCACGCCGACCCCGCTGCGTCATCGGTGAACACTTCAGGAAATCCCGCCACCGCACGGCTGCGGTCAATTCTCAGCATCGCTGTATAGCTGCAGGCGTCAAACGGGTCTTCCGCCGCCACGACCTCGCGGCCAAACAGCCAGCTTAACCGTCCGGCATCCAGATTACCGCGCTCAAAAGCCTGATCGCCAAAATGCCGCCACAACGCTTGTAAAAAGCCAAGATCTGCCCGCCTGTCGGCTGCGCGGCGATCCGCAAATCGCTCACGCGCAATCAGCGGCACGGCCCCCTTTTTGTTTGGGCGACGGATGGTGAACTGGAAATCGGAACTGGGAAGGCGGCTGGGAAAGCCGCGATGTTTCAACATTGTTGCGCTCTTGCCAGGGGCTGGCGCGAGGCGACTTTTGAAAAGAAACGGTCCGGTCTTACTGCCGCGATCGCACCGCCGCCGGTATTTTGATTACTCGGCGGCGGTGGGTTAAAATGACAGTTTTGGATGTTCCGGGTGAAACCGAAGCTATGGCGTGGTGGTATTGGTGGTGCCCCGAGGCGTCTGTGGATCGTCCGGATCTCTTGGTATTTCAGTGTTTGGTGGGTAGCATCGTTCGTCAAATGTGCTGTACGTATAACCGTCCGCACAACCCGCCGGTTCGCCAAATTTATTATACAGCGGATCAGCAGTGATCGGGCCCACCTCTTTCGGGGCGCAGGCACCAACAGCCACCAAAACGGCGATTGCAGAAAGTGATTTCGGATGACGTAGCATAAAATTCTCCAATTCAATCGACTCGCGAACGCGCGAATCTCAATTTCGAATGAACACACACAAGACGCAAAAATTCCATTTTTCAAGCATTTTTGCTTGAGAGCGATCCAAATTGTGCCTGAATTGCGAAAAATGCAACAGGTAAGCACCGCAAGTCGCGAACGGTTTAGCGATCGCTGGCAGGCCTGTATTGCCTTGGAATTAAACGGATAAAACCGCCGGGCAGACCAGGCCCGCCCGACGGTTTTAAAATTAGTATTTGGTATAAACCGGGTCTTCGACCACGATCGGAACCACCATTGGTTCCGGTTCCGGCGGTGGCGGTGCGCATGCGGCCACAAGACCCGCCAGACCAACCATGAATAGTACCTTGATACTGCTGGACATGATGTCCTCCTCAATATGTGCGGGGGTTGCGGTTCTGCGGTCTGTAAGTCACACACCCCGGAACCAGTCCCCCGTTCCGCGATAACGGTCACTTGGTTGTAACCACCTGCAATCATAGAGGAATCCTGTGTCAAAATATACGGTGACGGCGCAATCAGCGCCAACCGTGACGCGATTGCATCAAACAGGGAGGGCAAGTACCGCCTTGCGGCAACATATTGTGGTTTGCACGAATTCACTCCCATATGCAGGCCCCGTCCACCAACCGGTAAGAGCTCATAAACTGCGTGGCGGCAGCATCTGCGGTGCCCCGTGACAGTTTCCTGTCAAGCAGTGCCACCAGGATCAGATCGATCTGACCGGTAAATTCTGCAGCCACCGGCAATCCGATTTCATGGCACAGAAAATCCATATCCGGTGCCGCACGCACATAGTCAATCTGGTCCAGATCACGGGCAATTTGTGGGGCAAGAAAGCGCAGCACCAACCAGTTTTCCCCCGCTTCCGGGTGATCCTCAAACAAGATATCCAAGCGTGTGACCGGCTGGCCCGAGGGCACCGGCACCAGGTCGCCCTGCGCCCGCGTTATCGCCGGTAACATCAGCAATAAAACAGGCAGCAATCTCACAAAACACCCCAAGACACCAGCCCGCAGGCCGAGGCGGCCCAGAACGCCACCCATTGCGGCATCTGGATCACCCGGAATTTTTGCCGACGCATGGTCAGAAAGCTGATCGCGCCCAGCCAATAGCCGTAAACCGTCGCCAGCATGGCCAGCGGCAGGAAATCCTCGCGCAGGATCGGCGACAGATAACAAAACGTCAGAATGCCCATTGTGACCGCGCCCCAATGCCACGAAAATTCCATTGTGTGTTTGGGCACAGGATGAAAATCCGCCTCCAGCATGGGGGCCACGATCAGGCGGCGACCCCGCACCAGATGCAAAAACAAGCCCATTGCGGAAATCGCTCCGGCGATGATGAGTAAGGTTTCTTTCATTTTTGCTCCCCTTTTTGGGCCGTTAGAGCGATTTCGGTTTCAAATTCGGCGGGCGAAGTGATGTCCGGCGCGTCTGTCGCACCTCTCCCCAGCCCTCTCCCAAGGGAGAGGGGGCGCACAATCGCCAACCCCATCGCCCCCTCTCCTGTAGGAGAGGGCCGGGGAGAGGCGCGACAGGAAAACTCTGCTACCTGTTGACCGCCAGACCGGCAGGACAGCGCCCGGCCTCGGGTGAAGCGAAGCGCCCTCGTCGTGCCGGAGGCACGCTTGCAGCGTGACGGGGGAGGTCACCTTTCGGTGATTGCAAGCAATCACCTGCCGGTCGCCGGGGCGCTGTCCGGGCGAAGGGCCCGGACGACGATTGTCGCCACGAAATCGCAATACATTATATATCTGCTCCCCCTCACAACGGTATTTTATCATGCCTTTTCCACGGGTTTTCCAACCCCTCTCCCCGGCCCTCTCCCAAGGGAGAGGGGGCGCACAATCGCCAACCCCATCGCCCCCTCTCCTGTACGAGAGGGCCGGGGAGAGGCGCGACAGGAAAACTCTGCTGCCTGTTGACCGCCAGACCGGCAGGACAGCGCCCGGCCTCGGGTGAAGCGAAGCGCCCACCCGGGGAAGGCCGGGCGCTGTCCGGGCGAAGGGCCCGGACGGGTGTTTGAGGCCAAGGTCATCTTCACCCCCTCACAACGGAATATTGTCATGCTTCTTCCACGGGTTTTCCACCCGCTTGCCCCTTAAAGACGCAAAGCTCCGCGCCACACGCTTCCGTGTCGCATGCGGCATGATCACATCGTCGATAAACCCCTTCTCGGCGGCCACAAACGGATTGGCAAACCGCCCTTCGTATTCCGCCGTGTGCGCCGCGATCTTTTCCGCGTCCCCCAGATCACCACGATACAATATCTCAACCGCCCCCTTGGCCCCCATCACCGCCACCTGCGCTGTGGGCCAGGCATAGTTGAAATCCCCGCGCAGGTGTTTTGAGGCCATCACGTCATACGCCCCACCGTAGGCTTTGCGCGTAATCACCGTCACCTTGGGTACCGTCGCCTCGCCATAAGCAAACAGCAGTTTCGCGCCGTGCTTGATCACTCCGCCATATTCCTGTGACGTCCCCGGCAGAAAGCCCGGCACATCCACAAGCGTCAGGATCGGCACCTCGAACGCATCGCAAAACCGCACGAACCGCGCCGCCTTGCGCGACGCATCAATGTCCAGACACCCCGCCAACACCATCGGCTGGTTGGCAACCACGCCAACGCTGGCCCCTTCAATGCGCATGAAACCGGTCAGGATATTCCCGGCAAACGCCGCCTGGGTTTCAAAGAAATCCCCCTCATCCGCCACCTTCACGATCAACTCGCGCATGTCATAGGGCAGGTTGGGATTGGCCGGCACCAATGAATCCAATGAAGCCTCAAGCCGCCCCGGATCATCAAAAAACGGCCGCACGGGGGCCTTGTTGCGGTTGGACAACGGCAGGAAATCAAACAGCCGCCGGGTTTCCATCAGCGCCTCCATGTCATTCACGTAAGCCCCGTCTGCCACTGATGATCTGGACGTGTGGGTCTTGGCCCCGCCCAGTTCTTCCGCCGTCACAACTTCGTTGGTCACGGTCTTGACCACATCCGGGCCGGTGACAAACATGTAAGAACTGCCCTCAACCATATAGATAAAATCGGTCATGGCAGGCGAATAAACCGCCCCACCGGCGCAGGGGCCCATGATCAGGCTGATCTGGGGAATGACGCCCGAAGCCATGATGTTTTTCTGGAACACGTTGGCGTAACCGGCAAGCGACGCCACGCCCTCCTGTATCCGCGCGCCGCCGCTGTCGTTCATCCCGATCACCGGTGCGCCGTTGGCCACCGCCATATCCATGATCTTGCAAATCTTCTCGGCGTTGGTTTCCGAAAGCGAGCCACCAAACACCGTGAAATCCTGGGAAAACACATAGACCATCCGCCCGTTGATGGTGCCCCAGCCGGTGACCACGCCATCCCCCGGCATATGGTTCTTGTCCATGCCAAAATCGGTGCAGCGGTGCGCCTTGAACATGTCAAATTCTTCAAAAGACCCCTCGTCCAGCAAAACCTCGATGCGTTCGCGCGCCGTCAGCTTGCCCTTGGAATGCTGCGTATCAATCCGCTTTTGCCCGCCACCCAGTCGCGCGGCGGCGCGGCGGTCTTCCAGTTGCTGCAGAATTTCGGTCATCTGGCCTGTCTCCCTGTCGGATTTTTGCTTGAAACTAACGGAGAATTCCGGGTTTCCAAAGCCCTAATTCGCATATTTGCTAATGCCTTTGCATGTGTTGTTTGCAATATGCAAATTTGCAAAGTACCGGATACCGCTTGCCATTTAATACAATCCGCAACAGGGTCCGGCAAATTGAGCCAGATCAGAGCAAACCATGCCAGAGCCACAGACAATCGAGATGGTCTCCGCCCATGCCGAGGGCGAGGTTGGCAACGTCATCACCGGTGGCGTGGCCCCGCCGCCGGGCGATACCCTGTGGCAGCAAATGGAGTTTTTGCAGGCCGACCAATCCCTGCGCAATCGGGTGTTGAACGAGCCGCGCGGCGGCGTTTTCACCCACGTCAATCTGCTGGTCCCCGCCGTCTCGCCCCATGCGGTTTGCGGTTTTCTGACCATGGAGCCTGCGCACACCCCGCCCATGTCTGGCTCCAACGCCATGTGCGTAGCGACCGTGTTGATCAACACCGGTCTGATCGCCGCTCAGGAACCGGTCACCACCTTCAACCTTGAAGCCGCCGCCGGGCTGGTGGCCATTCGCGCCACCTGCAAGGACGGCAAGGCGACATCGGTTGAGTTGACCAACGTGGCTTCATTTGCCGATCAGCTGGACGTCAAGCTGGAGGTGCCGGGTCTTGGCACGCTAAGGGTTGACACTGCCTTTGGCGGGGACAGTTTTGTGCTGGTCAAAGCGGCGGACGCCGGGCTTGAGATCGTACCGGACGCCGCGCGGGACATCGCGCTGATGGGCGCGATCATCACCAAAGCCGCAAACGAACAAATCGGCTTTGACCACCCGACGGAAAACTGGAAACACATCTCGTTTTGCCAGTTCACCGGCCCGCTGTTACGCAGCGGTGGACTGGTCACG
>Ga0209992_10004657_pt1 | contig 10593 bp, 4 predicted proteins | sample 2SBtaG_2_FD_182564 | JGI IMG/M metagenome (GOLD analysis project Ga0209992, IMG submission 182564) | Deep subsurface microbial communities from Kolumbo volcano to uncover new lineages of life (NeLLi) - 2SBTROV12_ACTIVE470 metaG (SPAdes)... | ecosystem: Environmental > Aquatic > Marine > Volcanic... | reverse complement strand
GATGAGAGATAGGCGGGAGATCATGGGTCAGAGGTTCGGCGGTGGCCACCACGGTGAGCCGCAGGGCATCCCAGGACGAGCCCGCCGCCTTGTCGAGCAACTCCTGGGTCGACTCACCAGAAGGTGTTCTGATGCGCACCGGCAAGACCACCGCCCGACTGAGCAGCAGGTCCTGCCGCCGCGGGTCGCCTGGCTGCAGATCGAGCTCCATGGCCAGGGGCAGAAAGCCCTCCATGTCGAGATTCAACGACCACGGCCCCGCCCTCAGCCCGGCAAAGGAGAACGTGGCGTCGGTCACCTGGCACGACCGCACGCTTCCCCCAGGCCCCTGCAATCGCACCTGGGCGCGGACAAGCTCGTCGCTCACAGGCTGGCCCAGCTCGTCCAGGACCGCGCCGAACAGGACCACACCCAGAGGATCAGCCAGGGGCGCCGGGGCGGCGGTGGCCGTGAGGGCCGACCGTTCCCCGGCGCCCAGAGCAGCGGACTCGTCCCCTTCGTGACTCGCCTCCGAGCCTGACTCTGGCGAGGCCTGCTGGCCAGAGGACAGCTCGGCACCCTCCGGCGCGTCGACCACCGCTGGCCGTGACGTCTCGCCTGGCGAGGCCAGATCGCCCAGCAACCAGCCCCCCATCCCTCCGAGAGCGAGCACAGCGGTCGTGAGCGCGACCTTCATCTTCATCGTCATCGATAACACCCCCAGTGAAGTCTTCGCGGACCCCGCACCCGTGGCGCTGGCCAGCGCTGCCACGGCTCCCCCATCCCAGCGCACGATGAGCGGGATCAGGGCCAAGGACCAGCTGCGCCGATCCCCTCCCGACCCGGCGTCCAGGCGCCGTCGAAGGCGCTCCAGGGCCCGGTGGAGTCGAGTGCGCACCGTGACGGATGGGACATCCAGCTGCAACGCGATCTCCCGGGGAGCCAGGCCCTTGAAGTAGCGCAGGATGACGACCGAGCGGAAGGGCTCGTCCAGTGCCAGTACGGCTTCTACCACCTGCCGAAACAGCTCGGCCTGGCCCACCAGATCCGCGGCGGATTCCTGCGCCCGATCTCCGGCACCTTGCTCACCCAGCTCATGGTGCAGCGTCTCGTGGTGCCGCCGCCGCTGCCTGTTGCGCACTTGCCGATGGACGACGTTTCTCACGATGCCGCCCAGCCAGGCCCGAGGCTCACTGGTCCGTCGGGGAGCCCGTTGCAGAGCCACCACCCAGGTCTGCTGCACCACGTCATCCACCTGGCTTTGATCGAAGATCAAGCTGCGAGCCAACGAACGCACCCAAGCCGACTCGGCCAGCAGGGACTCAACGGAAATATGGGGCGCGTCTTGGTTCATGCAGCTGATGAGTGCCCGGTGGCCCCCCAATCGTTCCCGGATTCTGGCACGAATCAGAGGGAGCGGGGCGAGGCCGGGGTGCCGGGCCGCTCACAGATCATCACCGTGTGGCGCCGGCCTGAGCAGTCGCACGGAGGCCTGTCCCCCCAATCGCCACATCGCTGGGAGGGATCCCTGCTAGGGTGGCGGGCGGCCAATCCCGCTCACCACTCTCTGCAGAGTCCGCTCCCCATGATGCGCGTCGATGTCCCCCACCGCAGTCTCCTGGCGCTGATCGCAGTCGCCGGCCTCCTCGCCCCCGCCGCCAGTGCCCAGCTCTGCCAGGACCCCAGCGACACCTTCTGGAAGAACGACGTCCTCGATGATGTGGTCATCGGCGTACCGCCAGAAGCCAGCGTGGCCATCGCCCTGTGCAGCACAGAAGCTGCGGGTACGTACTTTCAGCTGCCACCCGGCTCTGCACCCCAGTCGCTCAAGCAGGTCTCCGTGGGCTTTGCCCACACCGGGGGCGAGACGAACCACGCCGCCCTGATGAGCATCGAGATCTATGAAGGGGCCGTGGGCTTCAACCCCGGCGGTGTCATCACCATGGGCACCAAGATCTTCGATCTGCGTGCGGACGAGAACCTGTCCATGATGGTGATGTCCACGGGGATCACCAGCTACGACCTCACGCCGTTCAACGTGGTGGTCGAAGACGACTTCGTGGTGGCCTTCCGCATGACCGCCAACCTGAGCTTCCCTGGCTGCCCGGGCGCGATCCCTGGCAACCCGGCGAACTTCCTCACGGACAGCGCCACGTCGTGCACGCCGGGCCTGAACGTGTTCGATGAGAAGTTCACCGGCTGGGTCGACCCGGCCGACTGGCAGTACTCACCGGGCCTGACCATCTGCCCCCAGTTCTTCGGCGGCAATTTCACCATTCGCGCCTGCACCGAAGACGCAGGTGTCTGGACCGACCTGGGCAACGGTCTCGCGGGCAGCACGGGCGTGCCCGACCTCGAGGGCAGCGGCCCCCTCACCGAGGGCACGTTCAACCCGCTCGTGCTCAGCAACACCGTGCCCCTGCGATCGACCTTCCTCGTGGCCGGTTTCTCTGCCATCAACGCCCCGCTCAAGGGCGGCATCCTGGTGCCAGCCCCCGATCTGCTGGTCGCCGGCATCCCCACGGACGCCACGGGCGGCTGGACCTTGGCCTCGGCCTGGCCCCCCGGCGTGCCCTCGGGGTTCCTCATCTACTGGCAGGTCTGGATCCCAGATGCCGCAGGCCCCGTCGGCTTCGCCGCCAGCAACGGCGTCTCCTCCCAGGCGCCTTGATCGTGACCAGCGACACACCTGCAGGCCAGCCCCAGGGCTATCACGCGCTCACCCCCGAAGAGTCACGGGTCATTCGGGACAAGGGCACCGAGCCACCCAACGTGGGCGAGTTCACCGACACCGAGACCACCGGGACGTACATCTGCAGGCAGTGCAACGCAGCCCTGTACCGCTCCACGGACAAGTTTCACAGCGGCTGCGGGTGGCCCAGCTTCGACGACGAGATCGCGGGCGCGGTGCAGCGCAACGTCGACGCGGACGGTCGGCGCACCGAGATCGTCTGCAAGAGCTGTGACGGACACCTGGGCCACGTCTTCAACGGCGAGGGGCTCACGGACAAGAACACCCGCCACTGCGTGAACAGCATCTCGTTGCGACTCGTGCCCGCAGGCGAAGAGCTGCCGCCACCGCTCTCGGCCTGAGCGCTCAGTGCGCTGGGAGCGGGGCCAGACCCTGCTCTCAGCGCTCTCTCAGGCTGCCCGGCGAGCTGCCCACCAGGCGACCACCCGCCGCGCCGCTCCCCGGCCCCAACTCGATCTCGCAGTCTGCGGCGGCGATCAACGAGCTGCGGTGCTCTGCGGCCACGATCAGATCGCCCCGTGCGGTGAGCCGGCGGAAGACCTGCACGAGCCGCACCAGATCTGACTCGTGCAGACCGGTGGCCGGCTCGTCGAGCAGGTAGAGCGTGGGTGACAGCGCACCCGCCAGACCTGCCGCCAGGGAGACCCGCTGACGTTCGCCCGCGGACAGCTCGCTGAATCTGCGGCCCAGGCTCAGGTAGCCGAGCCCTACATCCACCAGCGCTGCCAAGCCTGCGCTCAGCTTGCCCTCGGGCGACAGGCGCTGCAGCCGTGCCAACGGCTGATCCAGGAAGCCCACCACGTTCAGCTCTCGCCAGTGCACGGCCAGCACCTCGCGGCGGTAGCGTCCCCCGCCGCAGCTCGGGCAGGGCAGGGCCAGGTCCGCCTGGAAGTCCATGGCCACCGTCTCGCGACCGCTGCCCTTGCAGGCTTCGCAACGACCGGAGGGACTCAGGAACGAGAACGCCGCCTTCTTGAGCCCGCCGCCCTGGCCGTGGAACAGGGTCTGCATGGGCGCCATCAGGCCCATGGCACTGAGCACGGTGTGGGCAGCGCTCGGTCGACGAGAGCTTTGCACATCGCGGAAGATCGACAGGGGCCAGTCGCTCTGACGCTCGCCACCCTCGAACCGCCCCATCGCCGTGCACTGCACCGGCCCCCCCGCCCGAGCCGAAGCCTCCAGGACATCGAAGATCAGACTGCTCTTGCCGCTGCCGGACACGCCGGTCACGCAGACGAAACCCGAGCAGGGCAGCTCCACGTCGATGTCACGGAGGTTGTGGGCCCGGGCCCCGCTGATCAACAGCCGCTGGACACTGTCGGCCGAGGGACGGCCGCCCTCGCCCAGCGCCGCAGCCTCGCGCAAGGCCAGCGCCGTGGGACCCTTCCCCGCCAACACCAGCGCGGGCGGGCCCACCTCCACGACCTGGCCGCCAAGGGCTCCGGGCCCGGGCCCCAGCTCGACCAGGTGGTCGGCCCCGCGCAACACCTCGGGGCGGTGGGAGACCACCACCACCGTATTGCCGTCGTCTACGAGTTGGCGCAGTCGATCGAGCAGGGCCGCCACGTCCCTGGCGTGCAGGCCCGTTCCCGGTTCGTCGAGCACCAGGGTCACACCGGTCAGTCCCGCGCGGATCACGCTGGCCAGGCGGGTGCGCTGCAGCTCGCCGTCAGAGAGGGTGCGGCTCTTGCGACCCAGGCTCAGGTGCCCCAGCCCCAGGGCGATCAGGTCGTCGAGGCGGGCGGCGAGCTCTGGCAGCAGGGCGTCGATGACGGAGCCCGCCGAGCCCTGGTCACGAGCTCGGTGCAAGCTGGGGAGCACCTCGGGCAGGGGCAGGGACAGCAGCTCATGGAGGGACAGGCTGCCCGCGGGGTCGCCCACCACCACCCGCGCCAGCTCGTCCCGCAGACCACAGCCAGCGCATGAGGCGCAGGGCACGTCGACCAGAGGCGCTCGCCACTCCTGGGCGGCCTTGCTCCCTGCTCGACGTCGCGCCTCCCGCTCGACGAGATGCAGGAAACCTTCCCAGGGTCCTTCGAAGGTGTGCTCGCCTGATCGTTGCCCGCGGCGGAACTCCCAGCGCACGGAGAAGAGCTGCTCGCCCGCGCCGTTCAGGGCCACCCGCTGCACCTCCGCTGGCAACGCGCTCCAGGGCTGATTCAGATCGACGTGAGGGCCCACGGCGGCTTGCAAAGTGGCCAGGTACTGCCCGCCGGCTTCGGAGAAGAACTTGCCCGGACGCGTGCCCGCCAGGGCGCCCAGCGCGAGCGAGAGTTCGGGTGCGGTCACCAGCAGTGCGGGATCACAGCGCGCCACCACGCCCTGGCCTGAGCAGTCCGGACAGGCACCGAGTGACTGGTCCGTGCTGAAGTGCGCGGCGCTGAAACCGCAAGGCGCACCGTCCAAGGTGCCGGCCCGGGACCAGAGCAGACGCAGCAGCGGTCCGATCTCACTCTGGGTGGCCACGGTCGAACGAGCACCCGCGCGAGCCTGGCCTGGGCGCAGACTCAACGTGGGTGAGAGGCCCTGCGCAGCCATGAGCTCGGGCCGGGGCATGCGCCGCATGAAGCGCCGCACCTGAAACGGAAGACTCTCCGAGGTGCGGCGCCAGGCCTCCGCGGCCAGGGTCCCGTAGGCCAGCGAACTCTTGCCACAACCCGACACACCGGCAATCACCGTGAGCTGCTGGTGGGGAATGGACACGTCGATCCCGGCCAGGTTGTTCGTGGTCACACCGCGCAGGCTGATCTCGCCAGGCAAGCTCGCCGGTGGACGGGAGGATCGGTTCGATGAGAGCGGCGCCAGATCGAGTGTCTCTGCTGGCTGCGCCCTGCCGTCCCACACCTCGGTCACACCATCCGCCGCGGCCCAAACGTGCCGATGATGGGAGATGGCCACCACCGTGTGCCCGCCCTCGATGAGCGCATCAATCGCCACCAGCAGTCGCTGCACATCGCTGGGATGCAGCCCCCGGTCGGGCTCGTCGAGCAACACGAACGACGGCTCGGCGCTGGAGCTGCCCAGCAACGTCGCCAGCTTCACCCGCTGCCCCTCGCCGCGACTGAGCTTGTGGGACGCATGGCCCAGGCAGAGGTAGCCCAGCCCCAGGTCGCTCATGGCCTGGCACATCTGTCGCAAGGGCGGGTCGTCGCGGAAGAACTCGAGCGCCTCGTCCACGGTCATGGCCAGGACGTCCGCGATGTGAACGCCACGGTGCAGCACCGCCAAGGTCTCGGGCCCGTAGCGTCCACCGCCGCAGGCGCTGCACTGGAGCTCAAGGTCTTCGAGCAGATGCAGGCCCACTCGCCGAGAGCCCAACCCGGCGCACGCGGGACAACGGCCCTCCTTGTTGTTGTAGGAGAAGCGCCCCGGACCGAAGCCCAGCTCCTTCGCTCGCGGTTCTGCGGCGAACCGCTTGCGCACCAGGTCAAAGAGACCCGACCAGGTGGCCGGCGTGCTGCGGGGAGTGCGGCCGATGGGCCGGGCATCCACAGCGTGCACGCCCCCCGGAGGCGCTCCTTCCAACGTGCGAAAGTGGCCGCCAGGAGCGCCTAGCAGCGCAGGCAGCAGCGTGCCGAAGAGCAGCGAACTCTTGCCCGCCCCGGAGGGCCCCATGAGCACGTGAAACGTCCCCAGACCCAGGACGAGATCGGCCTCGCGCAGGTTGTGCAAGGTGGCACCGCGCAGAGCCAGCTCACGGCGCCCCTGGCGGGGGTTCAGCTTGCGCGAAGGCGGCTCACCGAGTGGGCTGGTCGGTCCACCGCCTGACCCTGCACCGGCCATGGGGAGGTTCTCGATCACCTGGCCACCCTGCGACCCCGCACCCGGGCCCAGGCGCAGCAAGTGATCGGCGCGCCTGACCATGTCCGGATCGTGCTCGACCACCAGCAGCGTGTTGCCCAGGGCGCGCAGCTCATCGAGCACGGCGGCCATGCCCTCCTGCCCGCTGGGATGCAGCCCCAAGGTGGGTTCGTCCAGGGCGATGAGCTGACGACCTAGACCGGCGGTGAGTTGTGCGGCCAGTCGCAAACGCTGGGCCTCACCGCCCGAGAGGGACGGGCTGGTACGGTCGAGGCTGAGGTGGCCGAGGCCCAGCTGCTCCATGCGCAGCAGACGTTGTTCCAGACCGGGTCGCAGGGCTTTGAGCACTGCAGAATCCGGCAGCGCGTTCAGGGCCTGGCGCAGCGCCCCGGACGGCTGGGCGAGCAGTCCGGGCAGGGTCCAGTCACCGAGGCGCGCCTCACGGCCCGGGCGCGCAAGCCGGGAGCCAGCGCACGTCGGGCAGGGCACGGAGCGCACGAAGCGCAAGATATTGGGGTTGCGGTTGCGCTTGAGCGTCTCCTCGATGACAGGGATCAGCCCGGGGTAGTAGCCCTCTTCTCGCGGCCGGGCGGTGATGCCCTCCCAGCGCATGCGCGACTCGATGCTGTGCTTTCCGAACGGCACCTTGAGCGCTTTGGTGCCGCAGAAGATCACGCGCTGCTGTGCATCGCTCAGCTCTTGCCACGGCGTGTCGACGTTGAAGCCGTGCGCCTTGCAGATGTGGTCCAGCACATCGACCGTCACCTGGCTGTAGACCGTGTAACCGTTCTTCAAGGTAGGGCGGAGCGCGCCGCCGCGAATCGTCTGTGTGGGGTCGGCCACCAGCAGCTCGGGGTCCACCCGATCGGCGATGCCCACGCCCTGGCAGGCCTCGCATGCTCCCTGGGGCGTGTTGAAGCTGAAGTGACTGCGCTGCAACGCCACGCCGCCCGGGTCGATCGCCTGGCGCGCGTAGAGCAGGCGCAAGATGTCCAGCCCGCCGCTGAGCGTGCCCACCGTGGAGCGCACGCTGTCGGTGGCCGTGTGCTGACCCACGGCGATGGCGGCGGGCAGGCCGCAGACCTCGTCCACGTCTGCCCAGCCCAGCTTGCCGTAGAAGTGCCGGGCCCGGGCGGAGAGCGAGCCCAGGAAGCGCCGCTGCCCCTCGCGCACGACGGTGTCGAAGACGAGCGAGGTCTTGCCCGAGCCCGAGGGCCCCACCACCGCGATCCAGTGGCCCAAGGGCAGGCGCACGTCCACGCCTCGCAGGTTGTGCTCGCGGGCCCCGCGAACGGTCAAGAAACCCTGCCCATCGGTCGTCTGGGGTCGATCCTGAGGCTCCATCGCCGGAAGGATATCAGCTCAGGATCGGGCACCCAGCGCCCCTTCGCCCACACCTGGGTCATTCTGCTGATTGCCAGGTCAGATTATCTCCGTCAGGATCGCGACCGTGGCCCGTTGGACTCTCCGTGAGCCGTGGTAGCTCCCAGAAGAGTGTCCCAAGCCATGTCCAAGGGCCGCCTGCACATGAACGTCCCCCTCCGCTACACAGCCATCCTCCTCGCGCTGTTTTCGCTCGCATCCCCACTCGCCGGGCAGCAGGATCCCGCCCCGCCGTCCTCTGACCCACCAGCGGTGGAGGACCAGGGCGCGCCCCAGCACGACGCCCCGGTTCACGGGGCTGACGAGGTGCTGGTCACGGCTCGCCGCATCGAAGAAGACGCCCTCCATGTCCCCCGGTCGCTGACCACCGTCGACGCCCTGCGGTTGGCGCAGCGAGCGAGCTTCTCCGTGCTCGACAGTCTCGACGACACCATCGGCGTGTGGGTCGAGAAGCGCACCACCACCACCAGCGATCCGGTCATCCGGGGGCTCTCGGGAGGCAACATCCTGGCCTTGATCGACGGCAACAGCCTGTCGTCGTTCTGGGGAGAAGGCGGCTTCGCCGGGGACGACATGTACGGCAAGGTCGACGCCGACACCATCGAGCGCATCGAAGTGCTGCGCGGCCCGGCATCCGTGCTCTACGGCAGCAACGCCCTGGGCGGCGTGATCAACTTCATCACCCGCTCGTCCCCCATCGACTACACATCGGGGCCCCACGAAGCGGGCGCTCGGCTCAAGGTCACCGCCGGTACCGCAGCGCAGGACATCCGCGTGCGCACCGAGACCTACGGCGCCACGGGTGAGTTCAAGTACCTGGTGGGAGCCTCCTATCGAGACGTGGGCGATCTGCGCGCGGGAGGAGACGTCGGCCGTCAGCGCCCCACCAGCGGTCGCGATCGCAACGTGGACGCCCGCTTCGACTGGCTCTCCGCGGACTCCACGGAGATGACCTTCACCGTGCAGGATGTGAAGCGCGATCACCTCCATCGCTTCTATCGTCCCACCCAAGACAACAGCAACGACCGCACCGCCTTCGCCTTCACCAGCACGACCTACGAGCCCACCAGCTACTGGAGCGAAGCCCAGTTCAAACTCTACCACCAGGACAAGAAGGACGAACGAAGGTTCTTTACCAGCGGCAATGAGGGCGTTGCCCGCTGGCAGACCACGTCGGCAGACCTGCAGTTCACTCACGCCACCTCGTCGGAGCACACGCTCATCTACGGCGTCGGGCTCCATCGCGACGAAGGCGAGAGCCCGGACGACGAACAGTTCACCATCACCCAGCCCAGCGGCAACGTCTTCAAGGCCTCCCCCGACTCGACCTGGGACAACGGCGGCGTGTTCGCCTACGACACCCTGCGCCTGGACGACCGCTGGAGCGTGACCGGGGGCCTGCGCTACGACCACTTCCGCTTCGACTCCAGGCCCGACGCGGCCTACGCCAACAACCCGCAGATCCCCTTCCCCGCCGTGGACAAGTTCACCGACCGGCGAGGCGCGTTCACCGGTGGCCTGGGCCTCTCAGTGGAGCTGAGCGAAGAGCGCCTGCTGTTCGCCGACTACTCCCGAGGCTTCCGCCAGTTCGCGCCGAACTTCGGTCTCAAGCAGCTCGGCTTCGGCGTGGTGGCACCCAACGACCTGCTCGACCCGGTGACCGCCGACAACTTCGAGGTGGGGACGAAGTGGCGCAACGAAGAGAGCGAAGGCGCCGTGGCCGTGTACTACACGCGCTTCAAGAACTTCCAGAACATCGTCCCCGGCACCTACCTTGGCGCGCCCTTCTTCGACATCGAAGGGGATGGCATCGAAGCGGACGACGCGGTGTTCGTGACCAAGGGCAACGGCAAGGCCTACGTCATGGGCATCGAGGCCGAGACCTCCGTGCAGCTGGCCAGCCTGGCCCCTGGGAGCTGCGGCCCCGAGTGGAGCGTGGGTTGGGGCTTCATGTGGAACACAGGCAAGGACCGCACCAATGAAGAGCCGCTCCGTCACACCCATCCACCGCGCATGTTGCTCTCCCTGCGCTGGGACGACGTCGACGAGGAACGCAACGGCTGGTGGGAGCTGAGCGCAGACTTCGTGCGCCACTTCACCAAGGTGCCCACATCGCGCCAGGCCAGCGACCCCACCTATCGGCAGGACCCGCAAGACCCCACCAGCGGCCCCCTGCGCAGTGACGGCGGCCTGCCCGGCTACAGCGTTTTCGATCTGCGGGGCGGCTTCGATCTGTCACCCCAGACCACGGTGAGCCTGGCCCTGGAGAACGTCTTCGACAAGAAATACCGCACCGCCCACAGCCGCGTCGACGCCTCTGGCATCAACTTCCAGATGGCCGTCGACATGCGCTTCTAGAAGAGCCGCGAGTAGAGGATGAGATGACCACCGGCACCGCGCTCTCCGGCGAAGCCCTCCGAAGAGGGCTCATCGCAGCTGCCCTCAGCGTGGGACTTCACGGAGCCCTGCTGGTGCTCCCCGCGAGAGAGACCGCACCCGACACGGTCCGCGCGCCTGGCCCCGTCACCCTGCAGTTCGTCGCACGGGAGGCGGAGCCGGTGGCCGAGCCGGTGGCCGAGCCGGTGGCCGAGCCGGTGCCCGAGCCGGTGCCCGAGCCGGTGCCCGAGCCGCTGCCCGACGCCGACGGCGATCCGCTGGGCGACGCACCCCTCGACCAA
>Ga0209992_10004655_pt1 | contig 10594 bp, 8 predicted proteins | sample 2SBtaG_2_FD_182564 | JGI IMG/M metagenome (GOLD analysis project Ga0209992, IMG submission 182564) | Deep subsurface microbial communities from Kolumbo volcano to uncover new lineages of life (NeLLi) - 2SBTROV12_ACTIVE470 metaG (SPAdes)... | ecosystem: Environmental > Aquatic > Marine > Volcanic... | reverse complement strand
ATTGCCGAGGCCAGAAGTAATCCGGCTGTGCCTGCGGCCACAGAGGCCAGAATCCCCCGGGGGAGGCGATTGATGCTTCCGCGGGCCATTCCAACTCCCAACGGAACACCAATCACTTCTCCAATCAACGCTCCTACGACTGCGCCACCCAGACCGCAGAACGATTCATTCTGCCCGCAACTCGAAAGTCCATACCCCAGGCCCGCACCCGCGTACATTCCAATAGCTCCAACTGCAATTCCCCCAGCGGCCATCGCAAGTACATTTCCTCGTTTTTCCGGTATTTCCACCTGTACCTGTCCCGGCAAGTCACCGGCTGCTGAAAACGACGTTGATTCGGTCAATATCCGAAGCCGATGAGCTGGCACGATATCCAATTCCGGGCGGCGCTGCCCGTTCGCTTCGGCGCTCGGCCACGCAAAAATCATTGCAACGAGAAAGGAGATTAACGATCTGAAAACAGGCATGTGTATTCACGGTGTTTATTGTCTTCCACCTTAACACACGCAGAATCTGGTGCGGAGGGATCACACGTCGCCCAGAATCTCATCGATCATTTGTTGGGCTGTTTTGCGATCGCGAAGGAGTGATGCGTTGCCTTTCGAATCAACCCATACCTCGGCGGGAAGCGAACGCATGTTGTATGTCGTTGCCATCGATATACCGTAGGCACCCGTATCCATTACGCCAATAATATTTCCTTCCTTCAACTGCGGTATATCCCGGTCTTTCGCGAAAAAGTCAGAGGATTCACAGATGTTGCCCACGACATCATACTTCTTCAGCGGGGCATTCGGATCAGAGAGATTCACTACCTGGTGATAGGCACCATACATCGATGGGCGAACAAGGTGGTTCATACCCGAATCCGTTCCCGCGAAGGTCCTGTGCACGGTTTTTTTGATGGTGTTCACTCGGGCGAGGAGGACTCCGCATTCTGCCGTGAAATATCTACCGGGCTCAAACCACACGGACAAATTGCGTGACGGGTGTGATTCGATGAATGATTTCAACGGGTCCACGATCAGGGTCTCGAAGTGCTCCATATCAAGACCCGTTTCGTCGGGCCGGTAAGGGACTCCGAGACCTCCGCCCACATTTATGAAATCCAGCTGATCGAAAGACAGGGAGGCTTCGAGGATGACGTTTATGGCGCTCCAAAGAGTTTCTGTATCAAGAATGCCGCTCCCAATGTGTTGATGGAGTCCGGAAATCTGAACGTCATATTCAGATGCAATTCTGTGAATCTCATCGATCTGCTCCACAGGGATTCCGAATTTGCTTTTCGAGCCTCCGGTAATCACGTGATCGTGATGCCCTGCGCCGATCTGGGGGTTCAACCGGACACAAACCGATGATTCCGGATAGGCTTTCCCGAATGCCTCCAGCCGCGATACTTCTCCAACGTTCAGAATAACTCCTTGACCGCGCGCATAATGCATTTCCTCATCGGTCATGTTGTTCGCCGAAAACAAAATATCCTCTGGTGCAAAACCAAGTCGAAGCGCCAGCATGAGTTCGGCAGGAGAGACGGCGTCAATACCAAGGCCCTCACGGCGCATCTTCTGCATCACAGGAATCGCGTGGTTGGCCTTCATGGCATACAGCAGACGAAGGGGGAGACCTTTGAGATGCGACTTCAACCTGCGAACCCGGTCTTCGATCACAGATTCGAAATAGACGTACGTTGGCGTACCAAACTCAGAGGCGATATCCAGCAGCAGTTCGTTGTTTGACGGGGCGAAATCTGCCATAGAGGTGAGATGGCGTTCACGATGAATGGAGCGCCGATGATAGGTCGGTGGATGAAAATCTCCAACCCCGCTTAAATGATTACTTCCCCGAATTCGAGTTCTTCGGCGGCTAGAACAAATACGGTAGTCGGCAATCCCTGAGATTGCTTCTGAAGCCCGGCATAGTAGTTACGGTAGTCTTCATGCGGTGCGGCCATACCCAGAAAGACCAGATCGGCCGACGCAGATGATTCGCGGATCACATCCCAGAAGGGGCGCCCATCGGATACCAGCACTTCGGCATGTAACCCAGTGCGCGACGCAAGGAGAATGGTTTCGAGGTTGGCTCGCGCTCCGGATGCTGCGGACTCAGTCGGAACGACCATTTTAACCGTAACGGTCGACCCCCTCCATTCGAGACTGGTGCTGAGAAGCCAGGACAGAATCACCATCAACGCCCCGTTTCCCTTCCTGCCACCCCACCATACATCGATATGGCGTCGGGCCCCGAAACCGCGTTGTTCATTCTGACGGACAATCAGCGTATTGCGTTGCGCCGCATGGAAATGACTGATCATCTGGCAATAATGTTCCTGATGCTCCTCCTTCTCCGTGGCACCAAGGACAACCGTATTGGGAACGAGTGTGCCCAGTCCGTACGTGGCAATAAGCTGGCGCGCACCCTTGTAAGGATTATCGGCTTTCACGATCCGTACGAGCGCCTGAATACCCTTTTTGTCCATGTAATCGTAGATACTCGCAGACATGTTCTCAATTCGGCGTGAGGATACCTCGTCTCCGGTCAGGATCGACGAAATGGTCATCAATGCCCGGTTGTGGCTCAATGCCGATGCAAGTTCGATGAGATGCCATCGCTTGGTTGGAGCGCCGGAAAGCACCAGCAGATGAGGTCTCCAGTTTTTTGCATCAAGCGTGTCTCGAAGTCGAAGCAGACCGGTCCTGGTCAGGTTCAACCAAATGCCGGTTCGAACGTCACCCCAGGCAGATCGAAGTTCCTGCCGTTCGAGCCAGAAATAAATGGCGACAACGATGAGTCCGGCCGCTCCCGTAGCAAGTGGATTGATCAGGAACATCACCATCGTGCATCCAACTGCGCCCCCGAGCGAGTACAGCCAGTGAATCCTGAATTTGGGCCGAAATGAAGGATTTCCAAGAAATTGCTCCAGTCCGGCAGTCACGTTCAGGACGCCGTATGTCGTCAAGAAAAACATTGTCAGAATCGGCGCTACCACATTCAGGTCCGCAAGAAGTACCGTAGTTGCTGCAAGGGCGAATGTGAACGCCGTTCCGATGCGTGGTTCATCATCGGTTCCCGATCCCTGTCCAAGGAATTTCAAAAAGTCCGGAATGACTCCGTCGCGGGCGAGGGCCTGCAGAACGCGGGGTGCCCCGAGAATGCTACCTACAGCGCTGGACAGTGTGGCCCCCCATACGCCCATGATTATCGCGTCTCCCCAAAACGCGATTTTCCGCATGATCAACGGATCGGAGATCAACTGCTCGGGAGTAGCTCGTCCAACCAGAAAAATCGGAATGATCATGTATATCAAATAGCCCACGCCTATGGCGGCGAGGGTGCCCACAGGAATGGCGCGGCCTGGATTTTTGAGATCCCCGGACATATTCACTCCGGCCATGATGCCGGTCACGGCTGGGAAAAAGACGGCAAATACGATCCAGAAGCCTGCTGTTTCTCCGGGTTCTGTAGGTAGCGTATCGGGAGGAACGTGGCCGCCGAACGCGAGTGACAAAAGAGAGAGACCAATGGCCCCCATGATCACGTATTGGATCTTGATAGCCGCTCTGGTTGATTTCAGAGCCAGAAGCGTAACAGCTCCCGTCGTAGCCAGCGCAACGATTTTTTCATCCAGAGCGGGAAAGACGTTCACAACACTTTCAGCAAAACCGATGGTATATAGCGCGACTGAAAGTGCTTGAGCCAAATACAGAGGAATCCCGACTGCGCCGCCCGCTTCGATCCCGAGCGACCTTGAGATCATGTAGTAGGCACCGCCAGTCTTTATTCGCTGGTCTGTCGCAATCGAGGCGATCGACAATCCCGTCAGAAGTGTAATACCCGTCGCCAGTGTGACGATAATCAGCGTACCCACCAGGCCGACGTTTCCGACAACCCAACCGAAACGCAGGTACATGATCACACCCAGGATCGTGAGAATTGAAGGGGTGAAAACCCCACCGAACGTTCCCAGGCCTGATGCGGGATCGCTGCTCCCAGACGATGCAGACGCTAATTCAGCTGATTGGATTCGAGGCATAAGCGGATGATACGCAACAGTACACTTTTGTGAGACTATTCGTTACAGCAGTATCTCGGCAAGCACAAAGTCCGCAATCAGGATATTTACGCAGCTTACTACGACCGCTTCGGTCGTAGCCTTTCCCACTCCATCGGCTCCTCCTTTCGCATAAAAGCCTTTCCAGCAAGCGATTGATGTGATCACGAATCCGAAGGCGATCGATTTTGTCAGTCCATAAAACGCGTCAAACGGCAGAAAATAGGTGCGGGCTCCCAGGATGAAAGATTCGACTGACAGATATCCCAGCCATTCCCCCGACATGGCGCCCGCCCAGATCGAAACCAGTGCAGATGCCACGTACATGGCGGGAAACATGGCCACCCCCGCCATAACCCGAGGCAGGACGAGAAAGGAGGCCGAATTCAATCCCATGGCTTCGAGTGCATCAATTTGTTCGGTGACTTTCATCGTTCCAATTTCGGCAGCCACGCTGGCACCAATTCGCGAGGCCAGAACCAACCCGGGTATGAGAGCAGCCATCTCAAGCATGAGGGTGGGAACGACAACCGCACCGATCGCTTCCTCAGTCAAAATTGTATTCTTAAGCTGATATGCAGTTTGCAGCGTAGTGACTACTCCGGCAAAGGCCGATGCCATCAGGACCACCGGAAGGGACTCCACTCCCAGGTATACCATCTGGCGAATGGTATTTTGATATTGCTTTCCTGATTCGCGAATGGTAGAGACAGCCCGAATCATGAACAGCGCATACTGGCCGATGCTCTGGAGGGCAGTTTCTGCTTTTGCCAGGATCATGACTGGTGTGAGTTCAGGCCTGAGGAAGATGCCTTATCGGGTTTGTCTTCTGGATTCACCTTCAACTTGAATACGAGGTTCATCACTTCCGAAAAACTGGAAGGCCGGGCCCCCAATTTCACGTTTGCGTGCCCAATTTCAAAAGCCAGCTTCCACTGGTGGCCGAGAACACGATACGCTTGTTTCAGAGGTGTAGATGGATCATAGATATGCGTTGCCTCTGAAGAGACGCCGTTTACCTCCATGATTTTCAGATCTCTGCCAGTTTCAAGATGGTTGGCGCTGGGAACGCGAAGGTCAAAACGGCCGAAATAGAATCCTTCCATGGTTCGGCAAATGCGGTTCATTTCATTCTCCAGCTCATTCGTCAGGAGATAGCCGCCGTCCAGAAACAGTGCACCCCTGGAGTGGGTCCCGACTCCCACCAGTTGAAATTCTTCCCCGTCGGGAAGAACATCGTCCAAAAGAGTGGCATGACGAGATAAGAAGAGGGGAGACATGCACACGGCACGATTGTCGTCCAGAATAAGGCGTTCCAAGGTGTGCTTTCCGTTTCCGGTCACCGAAATCAGCTTCTTTTCAGTAATCGAGATGATTGTGCCTTTTTCTTCAGCTGGATGGCGGACAAAAAAGACTCCGTATTCCTCTCCGGGCACATATTCCTGCATAATCGTGTCTGCTTCTGCCTGCGACAGATATATCAGTGCTTGCTCTTCGGTATGAACAAGCCGAACCTTGTGGCCCCTTTCTCCGATATCCGGTTTAAGTACAACGGGGTAGTCGAGTCCGAGGTTATTGAGTTCGGCTTGTAATCTGTCGGCACTGATTCCTCCCTCGGGCAGCAGCGTAAATCGCGCCACGACTTCAGGAGTGTTTGACAACAGGGACAGGATGGCGGCTTTTGATTCGCCCAGGAAACCTCCGGTTTCTATTCCCGGATTGGCTGCTGTGAAGACCATCAGAGATCGATGCCTGTACGAGAGCCGAACAATTTTCAGCAAGAGTGGAGGGTAAAACAGAATTGGAGGCCAGAATTCCCACCTCGTTGTTCTGCGCCACAGGGACAGAAGTTTTCGCCTGCCACGGTGGCTCAAGAGCGGTATTCCGATGTGTATCAAACCGTACAGCGTGGCGATCAATCCGATCAGCACCCAGAGGGCATACGATTCATACACGACCCAGAAGTCCAGAATCTGCTGGCCCAGAATAGTTGAGACTCCAACGATAAACGGGGTCCAGAATATGGTTGCAACCAAGAAGTACCCCAGAAACTTCCAGAATGGGGCCTTCAGCATTCCGGCTGCCACGTAGGTAGGAAGTCTTGAACCGGGAATAAATCGGCTCGCAATGATGACCCGACCACCCTTGTGTTCAAACCAGGAAGCCCCCCTCTGGAGTCTGTGAGAGGAAATGAACCAGGAAAATGGTCTCATCATTACGATTCGCCTGCCCAGAATTCTTCCCGAGAGGTAGAGCAGGATATCACCGACCAGAATTCCTATAAATGCGGCAATAAGGGCATCTTCAAAGCCGATCGTTCCCCGTGCCGCCATCAGACCAGCACTGATGGATGCGAGGTCCTCACTGATGAGAGTCGAAATCGCGATCAGGAAGAGGAACAGAAACAGAGAAAAGCCCGTGGCCGCGGGAAGGCCTGCCGGATCAAACGGAATCTCGGCCGCCGCCAGTCGCTCAACGGAGGCCTGACTTCGATTCAGGCCCTTACCTGAATCGATGCGCGAAAGCCACTCGGAGATGATCTCGACTGCCTCTCCCGACTGTCGAAATGGAATTCCATGTCCCGAGTTTTCTAACGTGACCAATTCGCTTTGTGGTACGATCCTGTGGTGCTCTACGGCAGCGTGGTAGGGTACGAGCTGATCATTGGCACCATGCAGAATAAAAAGCGGCTTTTCCCAGGCGCCTAGCGTTTCTCGGTATGGGCGCTGGTCAGTTTCGAAAAAATTCCGTGCATAGGGAACGCCCAGAATCGCGTCGTACATCCAGCCGAAGTGTGGAACTGCTTCAGAGAGAAGCCATAGACCACCCAACTGAAGGGCATGTATGGAGTGATTCAGGTAGTAGTCGCCGAGCAGTTCCATCTCTTGAACCCCGATCCCGGAGAGCAACGTTACCGATGAGACTCTCTCTGGCCACAACCGCATGGCTTCGATGGCGACTCCACCGGACATGCTGTATCCCACCAGATGGGCACTTTCGACACCCAGAGAGTCGAGCAAGGCTTCCAGGTACCGTGCATGTGCTCTATTTGAATAGTCGGGTATGTTGTGCGAAGATCCCTCAAAACCCGGCAAGTCTGGTGTGATCACCCGGTAGATACCTCGTTCACGGAATTCGCGGTGCATTCCCATCATGGAACTCGACGCGACCGGACTGCCGTGCAGAAGGATGACAGCTGGCAGGGCTGAAGAATCGGGAGACAGGGCCAGAGAATCGGATATGGCCGAAGGTTGAGGGCCCGAGTCGACAAATGACAGGTTTATTGTTTTGTCTGAGTCAACGGGCCCGTCCGCATTAAAAAGAGGGAGAGTGACATGAGTCTGGTCGTCTCTCGGAGAGAAGTCCTCCATTGTCCACCGATAGACATGTGAGGACAGAAGAACCAGGGCATATGCTATCCAGAAGAACCGCCAGATCTGTCTTCGGATACTGCGTGGGGATGTTTTTTCAGACATAATGGCTCTGGCCAGGCCCCTACGTCTGGGTTGCGTGCAGATGTTGGAGTGTGGAAGGAGCAACGCCAAAATCTTCGTCTGGGGAAAGTCCCTGAAGACGCAGAATGACGGCGATCAATGCAAAATGATGGATGGTGTGAGCCTGAAGATATTGCAGTTCACGATTCAGTGTGGATCTACTGAAAGGAGCGTCTCTATCCAGATCTTCCGACGTCGCCATTTTGACGTTCACTTCCCTGTCATGCGGATCCAGTGCAGACAGGTCCGAAATGATGTTGTTGATAGTGGATGTGGCGAACTCGCGATCAGCTGATATGCGCATATCTCTCTGGCGCGCATCATAATCGACGAGCGGGCCATCACAGCCGGTAAGAAACATCTGATAGTGCTCAAGAATGTGCCTTAAATGCTCTCCAATGCCGCTTTTATACACTTTGGGATCGCACTCCAGATACGAGGAATCAGACAACTGTTCGAGCATCCTTCGTCCCTGACAAAGATGTTCGATGTTCAGCTGTATCAGCGTTTCAGTATCAGTCATCAATCCCTCCTAAATTCAATATCGCGTTCAATATCGCGTTCTGTCTCGCGCTCAACTTCTTTAGTGTGCACTATTCGCATCCCGAAGCGCCGTGTGTTTACGTACGGGAACGAATTGATCAGCTACTCTGGACTGCAGCACGGAAGTCAGTTTCTTTCGGTCCGATTCAGTTACAGGTTCAGGTCCAAAGATTATGGACGCCTCGATCCGGGGTATCCGCAACAGGTCGAAGAAATGCGCTCCGAAAGTCATATCTGCCCACCAGCACACCGTTTCTGAAGCGTCATATCCGGGCGCGGAATAGCTGATCGATGCATAGTGGACCGGATACGTGGCTTCCGCAGGATAGTTGAGCAGAGAAGACTTAAATGTGCCGACTGAGCTGCCATCTGAGGTTGTGCCTTCCGGGAAAAATACGACACCTTCGTTGTTTTTCAGAGACGTGCGAATGATGTCATTTACGCGCATGACGTCGCGGGCTGTCGTTCGATCAATAAAAATGGTGCCGAGCCGGGCCGCCAACCATCCGACGAGGGGCCATGATGCAATATCAGATTTCGCGATCTGGAGGGACTCGGTTGTGATTTGCATCAGCAACGCGTCCAGATAGGAGAGATGATTGGACACCAGGCAAAATGGTCGTTGAGGTGCGATTCCTTCGACGTGGATGTGTAGTCCGATAATACGGGCAGCCGCGATGCTCCAGAATCGGACCATCAGGTGACGCCAGCTGCGTGTCAGGGAATCACTCCAGAGCAGGAGGATTCGAAAAACGAACCAGACGGTAAAATTCAGCACGAGGGTCAATCCGAGAAGGACGAGCCTCATTGCGGCTCTCATGGAGCTCATGACAGGAATCGGTAAAAGGCCAGATCAGAACTTCGAAGCACTTCAAAATCGAACAGTGCCAGAAAATCGATGGTTTTAAACTCTCTGTCAATCGCGGGACGTCCGCAAATTTTTGCTCCCAGGCTAAGATAGGCTCGCATCAGGCGCGGTGGTCTGACTCTTGCTTGAGGGTCGGCGTCCTCGTCACAGCATCGGTTGTCCGGGAGGGGCACCGAATTCAACGTCGGGTGCAGATGTCCTTTTTGTTCAAGAAATGCGTACAGGTTCGCCCCGTCACGGCCATCCTGGCTTGTCAATGAACAGCACCCGAACAGATACCTCATCTCGTTGTGTGAAGCATACATACCCAGTCCCTTCCAGAGCAGATAGAGAACACTCAGAGACCTGTGGTCCGCCGCGATACACGCTCGGCCGATTTCAATGCTTTGATCCAGATCAGCTTCGGGGAAGTCGGATAGGTCGAACTCAGTCTCCGAATAAAAACCCAGATTGGCGGCTGCCATACTCCTGGTCTGCATTCGATACGTGCCGATAATCTGGTTCGATTTAGTGTGCCGGACGAAGAGATGGTGACAGACGGAATCGAACTCATCAATATCCATTTCAGATTTGTGAGACGAGTCGAGGCCTTCTGCCAATTCGACATTGAATACGCGGTAGCGTAAGCGCTGTATCGCCGCCAGTTCGGCTGATGTGTGGGCAAATTGAAGCGAATACTCTCCCTGAACAACATGCTGCTTCGGTATTCCGTCTGAGAATGGAGGGAAATGGAGAGCAGTTATGTTTTTTCGAAGGGCGGGCATTGATGAATCTGAAATATTGTCTGCACTCGCGATTCAAGTCGCGTAAAATCTTGGTACGGTGCGTTTCCGTGGTTGATGCACACAAAGTGTTACGTATCGATGCGAATTACGTTCGATAAAATGCCGTGTCACCTCTGAATTGGTCGATTTTGAAATTGAAGATTTCGGCGGGCAACCACTAGATTGCAGGGCGATGATTGTTCACAGAGCCGATGATCGCCAGATGAACGATCACCGAGTGAACGATCACCGATCGATTGATCATTTGATGTCCCGCCACAAAACACCGTGAGAACATGTCCACAGATTTCGCCGATTCCACGACCGTGACAAAAGTCGCCTGGTCAGATATCCCCATGGAAAAACTCTCACCGACTCTCGGGCGCAAGCTTGTTTCCGGAAAGCGGGTGATGATCTCTCACGTGTATCTGGACAAAGGGAGCGTCGTGCCGAGGCATCAACACGACAACGAGCAGATTACCTACATACTCCGCGGCACGCTGCGATTCTGGATCGGAGAAGACGAGTCTGAGGTGGTCGATGTTCGCGAGGGGGAAGTACTACACATTCCTTCCAACGTATGGCACAAGGCAGAGGCTCTTGAAGACACACTGGATGTTGATGTATTCAGTCCTCCGCGTCAGGATTGGCTTGACAAGACGGACGCCTACCTGCGAGATGGCTGACTATGGAAGTGTCGTCTCAGACATTCCGCGAAGAAAAGACTTGAATCCACGCGTGTTGTAGTTGGCCATTCCAAAGTGCACGGTCGCCATCTTACCGTCGGGCGATATCACGTAGGTGGATGGAAGTGAACGACTGGCATACTGCTGTGGCATCTGGCCAACGACTCGATAGACAGGGAATGTATACCCCT
>Ga0209992_10004654_pt1 | contig 10596 bp, 8 predicted proteins | sample 2SBtaG_2_FD_182564 | JGI IMG/M metagenome (GOLD analysis project Ga0209992, IMG submission 182564) | Deep subsurface microbial communities from Kolumbo volcano to uncover new lineages of life (NeLLi) - 2SBTROV12_ACTIVE470 metaG (SPAdes)... | ecosystem: Environmental > Aquatic > Marine > Volcanic... | reverse complement strand
ATTGTTTTTACTGTAAAAGGACGAGAAAACTTGATTCAAAAAAAACATAGAGATGAACTGCAAAAATATATTTCAGGAATTATCGATTATTGAGGACAAAAATTATTTTCAATTTTTGCTATGCCTGACCATGTTCATATATTAGTGGGGATGAAACCTAATATATCAATCTCCGATTTAGTCAGAGATATAAAAGCAGGTTCTTCTAAATTTATAAATGATAATAGATGGATACGAGGAAAATTTAATTGGCAAAATGGATTTGGTGCTTTTTCATTTTCTAAAAGTCAAATTGATGAAGTTGTAAATTACATTTTAAATCAAGAAAATCACCATAAAAAGAAATCATTTAAGGAAGAGTATATAAAACTATTAACAAAATTTGAGGTGAAATATAAAGATGAATACCTATTTGATTGGATTAATTAAATAGAACACTCCTACGGAGTTCATTTTTTAATAGAGTATTATCGGTTATTAATAGGCCACCTCTACGAGGTTTATTAAAATACACTCATGAGGAAATTTAGCTTAACAAAATGACTCTAAAAGAATTCAAATGGGAATGTGATAATTAAGACGAACAGATTAATTTTTAAACTATAATTATGTGATTCTATTTAAAATTATAAGTATTGATTTAAGAACATAATAAATTAACAGATCATCTATTTAACTCCAGAGGAGTGCTACTATTCGTAATAGAGATTAGCAACATACTTTAGCTCCATAGGAGCGAACTAAAAAAGAAATAAAGTGAAATGAAAATTACAAAAATAATTCAATGGGATATGGGACACCGTATCCTAAATCACAGATCTGTCTGCAAAGGTTTACACGGACATCGATATAAAGCTGAAGTAACTGTTTCTGGTGAATTAGTTAATTCAACAACAAAATCAGAACACGGAATGGTCATGGATTTTGCAGATATTAAATCCATTGCAAAAACAGAAATTCACGACAAATTAGATCACGGGTTTATGGTATGGGATAAAGACGAGGAGTTGATTAAATTCTTTAGAGAATCTGAAGGACATAAAATGGTTGTTGTACCTTTTACTTCAACTGCGGAGAATGTTGCACAATATATTTTTGACGCTATCTCTAAACAGATTTCAGATAAATTTGGTACAGGATTAAAATTATCTTCTGTGAAATTATGGGAAACACCTACAAGTTATGCATTATGTGAAAGGCAATCATGATTGGAATAAAAATTGGAATTATATTTTCTTTATTAAGTGTATTAATTGGTGCTTTTGGAGCACATGGATTAAAAGATATTTTAATAAAACATAGTACTTTGGAAACATTCCAAACTGCTGTACGATATCAGATGTTTCATAGCATCGCTATATTATTTTCAGGCATATTAATCCATTTAAATTTAGTTGAAAGCAAATTACCATTAATTTTATTTATTAGCGGAATAATAGTTTTTTCAGGCAGTTTATATATACTTTCAATCACAAATATAAAATGGTTGGGTGCAATTACACCAATTGGTGGACTATTATTTATAGCGGGATGGATAACCTTGTTTTTATCACTTAATGCGTCAAAGAATTAAAATCACCATGAATATTAAAAATTATCTTTTATTACTTATTTTATTTATCACTTCTTGTGGCGAAAGTATCATTGAAGAAATAAGTGAAAGTTATCCAAATGGAAAGGCGAAATTAATCCATTATTACAAGAAATCGGGGACGAAAAAAGAATTAATAATGGATAAATATTTTTATGAAAATGGTCAGTTATTTGGTGAAGTGAATTATAAAGATGGTACGAAGAATGGAAAATTTATTCAATATTTAGAAAATGGTGAAGTAGAGTCTGAGGGTAATTATAAAAACGGTAAACGAGAACGATGGGCTACTTATGATTATAAAGAAAACGGAAAACGAAATAGTGAAGAAGAATTTTATAATGGAAAACGAGTTAGCCGAAAAACATTATCATATCATAAAAATGGAAATTTAAAATTAGAAGAATTTTATAAAGATGGTGAAAAAGTAATTTTATGGACATCATATTTACAATCAGGAAATTTAGAATCAAAAGGTTATACAGAAAATGGGAAAAAAATTGACGATTGGGAATATTTTTTCTCTGATAAAAGTTATAAAAAAGGGAAATATAAAAAGAATAAATTAATTAATAAATGGACATATCATGATGAAAATGGGAAAAAGTATAATGTAATTACTTTTCATTCAAATAATTCTATTCGTCAATTAGGTACAAAAGAAAATGGAGTTAATAATGGTAGCTGGACAACTTATTTTGAATTAGGCCAAGTGGAATCCAAAGGTCATTATGTAAATGGAAAAGAAAATGGTCTATGGAAATATTATTTTTTAGATGGTAGCTTTAAAGAGGCTACTTTCAATAATGGAAAAATGAGTGGCGAATGGGTATGGTATAATAAAAGTGGGGAAGAATATAATGTTGTTGAATACCACTCAAACCGAAATGTCAAAGAATTAGGCCGCCGAGATGGAAAGAAAAAAGTCGGTTTATGGACAAAATATTATAATGATGGAAATGTTGAATTAATCAGTCATTTTTTAAATGGTGAAAAGCATGGTGAATGGAAATGGTATTTTCAAAATGCTAAGATTCAATCAACAGGTAATTATTTTGAAGATTATAAAGACGGTAATTGGTTAGTTTATTATGCAAATGGCAAGAAAAAATCAGAGGGTCGATTTGAAGACCGAAAACGAATAGGAAAATGGACAACTTATTATACCAATGGGCAAATTGAATCTACCGGAATTTATGAGGGGAGAATGAAAGAAGGATTATGGATGAAATATTATGAAGATGGTCGAATTAAAGCGGAAGCCCATTTTGAAGCAGGCGAACTAATTGAAATGAAAAAATATTAGATTTACATATCTGCATTTTCAATGTCCGAATTTTGCAGAATCAAAAATAATCCTAAAAGTGCAATTATTCCACCAATAATAACAAACAGCGGAATAATTTCATTAAATAAAATCAACCCTAAAATTGAAACAATTATTGGTTCTCCTAATGGAATCGATGCAACGGTTGATGATGGTAAATACCTTATCGAATAATACAAAATACTATGACCTAAAATATTAGGTATAAAACCCAATAATAATAGAAATGAAAATTCCTGTTGCGTCGGTACTCTTAATGGAATATTTAAAATAAAAATTAATATTAATAGTGTAACTGAAGCCGAAAAATAAAGTAATCGACTATAAATAAGTGTACCATGACTTTTTCTTATCTTTTTAGTAATCACCAATACGAATGCCATCCAAAATGAACAAATAATAGCAAATAAATCTCCCCTAAACCCTTGAGATTCAAAATTTATATCAAATCCTTGCATTATAAATCCACCCAAAATAGAAAGCATTAATCCAATTATAATTTTATGATTTATTTTATTTTTATAAATTAGATAATTTATAATTATGGTAAATACGGGTGCTAATGTTCCGAAGAGTGTCGCATTTGCAAGCGATGTCATTTTAACAGCGGAAAAGAAAAATGCAAAATGAATTCCTAAAAATACACCCGAAATTATCGTGAGGATCCTGGTTTTAAAGGGTAACCGACCTTGAGGTTTATAAATACTGAATGTCCATAATAAAATTCCTGCAATTGACATTCGAGCAAATGCAATTGTTATGGCATGTAATTCAGGTAAATAACGAACAATTATTGCAGATGAACTTACCGATAAAAGTGCAATAAAAAGTAAAAACCAAATTCGGTATTTAGAATTCAAATTTTAAAATTCGAGAATTAATCTTTCTTGTGCAAAAATTGGATTAGATAAACTATTTTTAGATTTCAACCAATTTGCTTCAATATCTAATAATTTATCTAATTGTTCATCGCTTCGTTCAGGATCATGATGGAAATAAACAATATTTTTCACTTTTGCTTCATGCCCCAATTCGGTCACTTGATGAATTAGAGAATGTCCCCAACCATGTTTCAAAGGCATATCTTCTTTTGTATATTGGGCATCGTGAATAAGCACATCAGCAGTATTACATTTTTCAACTAATTGATCAAATTCAATTGTTTTTTTGTATGGAGGTTCAATTTCATTATCCGTAAAATAACAAATAGTTATATCATTTACTTTAATTTTATAACCAAGTGCGCTGCCAGGGTGATTTAAAAATACCAGCTCAATATCAAACCCATTTTTTGAAAGAAACGCTAATGGATTATGAGTAATAAAATTGAAATTTGAAGGAACTTGGTCTGGCGTAACAGGGAAATGGGCGCCATCCATTTGTTCCACAAGAGAAGAAAGTACAATATTTTTTTTGAGTAAAGAAGGAAACATATACACAGGACGGTCAGGTTGATAGATTGGTTTAAAAAAAGGAAAACCTTGAATATGGTCCCAATGAGAATGTGATAACAAAATATATATCTCTTTATTAGGGTCTTGAACTAAACTTGACCCCAAATCTCTAATTCCTGTGCCGGCATCACAAATAAGAATTTTATCCTTGTATGAAATTGATACACAAGATGTATTTCCACCATATTTAATTGTTTCTGGTCCTGGACTTGGAACAGACCCTCGAACACCCCAAAACTCAACTTTAACTTTATTATTCATTTATCTCCCATAATGTTAATATTAAAATGAGATAACGCAATTTCTCATACATTTTTTTATTTATTTCTAAAGAGATAATTTGTTTACTTTTCATATTCATTTTTTATATAAAAAAAGGGAGGCTATTTTTAAATAACCCCCCTTGTTCTGATCCAGGGTCTTAAGGAATAAGGAGGAGACCCTTTTAAGGAGAAAAACTAAAGACGGGACGGTAAGTCTTCAACTTTTCTCACTCAATTAATTAATTCAAATTCTTTTTAATTACGAATTATAATATCCTTAAATATTTAATTCTGATTTGAAGATGCTATAATATACAAAATAAACCTTTCAGAATTCCTTATACCTTAAGCATTTCCAGTGAAATTCCATGTATTTTATAAATTATTTTGAGGATTTATTTTTTTTAAGTATATATTAATAAATGACTTAAAAATATTTTATTAGTAATAAGAAAAAAATGAAAATAATTTTATTTTTATTGCAAATTCAGTGAAATTTTAATGTTTTGGAGTGATTAATAAAATAATTCAACAAAATTTTGTATTATAATGAGAATATTTTATTTTATAATAATGTTCAGGAAATGAATGCTTATGCTATTTATAAATTCAAAGGAAAGGCATTCTAGATTTTATCTATTCTTAAAATTATTATTTTAAAAAATAGGTTGGGATTATAAACGATTTATCTGAAGTGAAGAAGAGCTAAATTTTTTATTTTAAATTATTAAAATGAGTGATTAATTTCCTAAAATGATATTTACAATGGTTAAAACATCAATCACATTTACAAGATTATTTTGATCTAAGTCCCCTGCCCACTGCATATAATCATCTACATTTTCATCTGGATTTAAAATTATATTTACACATGATAAAACATCCGTTACATCAATATTTTCATCATGAGTTATATCGCCTAATGGATTAATATATTTTAAATTTTCAATGATATTAAATGCACCTAAAATTGCATAAGGGGCAGCCTGTTGATGATTTCCATATACTTCTGGTAGTAATTCTAAATATACATTCGTCGCACCATTTTCAATAAATTTATCAAAGGCAACTACTGAATTTTCATAGGGTACTAAATGATCAGCAATTCCATGAAATAAATAAGTTAATGATTGTGGAGCCCAATCAAATATATCATTTTCAATTAATAATTGTTTTAAAAAATAATCTTCGTTGTTTTCTAATTCACTAACAACCTCAGGTAACATTGTAATAATTGGAGGGTTATAATTATTACTATTCATATAATCATTTATATATCCTCCTCCATGATTACCACTAAATAATTCGGGTATATCACTTGCAAATTCAGGTATAAAATAATCAGAGATATCCCCTTCTTCATAGTAATGAACATACGAATTCACCATAAATGGCAAATAAAAAGGTTCATCATATATTTCACCATTTAACATTTTGTTTAACATTGTTGTTGATAAATCATAAGGGCCAGCCATTGGAAAAGAAACCATTATTTCAAATTCATCTGTAAAATCGTGTTCCATTACCATTTGAGAAGCTAATGTTGCATATCCACCTTCAGAATACCCAAATAAAGATAATTGACGATTTAATTGGATTTGAGAGTTTTCGTTAAAAAAATTACGAGTTGCCCGTACCATATCTATCACGGTACTTGCAGTTGGATCTTTTAAAATATAGGGATGAATATCTTCAGAAACTCCAAGTCCTAAATAGTCTGATGCAACAAATACATAGCCTGATGTTGCGACAATACGAGACAATAAATCAAATCCTGAATTTGATAATGCATTATCTCGATGAATTTCTGTACCATGTTGCCATGACAATATTCCAAATGCTTCATTTTCAGAATCTGGTATTGCAATTACACCTGATGCAATTGTGGAATCACCAAATCCATCAATCGTTTCATAAAGTACTTTGTATATTTTTGCACCGTAAATTACCTCTACTCCAAACTGCGCAACTGAATTTAATTCAAGCTGAATTTGGTTTTGAGTTTCAGATTCAATGAGTTCAACACTAATTAAATTTCCGCGTTGAAAAGAAAAAACTGTTGATATAAGTAGTATATAAATTAATTTTTGCATAAGTGAAATTTATGGTAATATAATTCAATACTTATAATGTTATTCTGATAAAAAAAATTAAAGGCAATGAAAACCCATTGCCCTTAATTATTGTGTGAGAAATGAAACCTTATTAAAACTAAAATTTATTTTTGTTGATGTCTTTTTATTTTATTATGATCAATCATTTTAGGAAATTCTATTAATGATTTTTCTTTTATAGTAACGAAGTTTGGTGAAGCATTCACTAATGATGATGAACCAATTGCATGGAGTGTTGAAATTTCTGTTTGCCAGTCATATATATTAAATACCATTTCAGTTGCACCATCACCATCTACATCTCCAATATATGGTCCTGTTAAATAACCAGAATAATAACTACTTTGCCAATCAACATTTCCGGTAATCCCATCTAAAATTTTAATTTGAGATGTGTAAGCAGTATCTTCAACACTATAAATATTAAGACCTAATATAACTTCATCAAAATGATCACCATCCATATCTGCATAATTAATTAATGTTAATGAACCATTTTCTTGATCTGATGTCCAATTGGGAACATTTTCTAATGCATTATATGATGAAATATTAAATGAACTTTCACTGAATATATTTGATGAAACAAATATTCCTTCTTTAATACCATTATTATTTGCATCAATCATTTCATTCAAATCTAAATATTCAAAATTACTATTTGTAATTCCCCAAATTAATGAAAATTCATTTGTACCATCGTACAAGCCAACTGAATTATTTAATAACTTTGAAACCTCAGGATATGAATCTTCATTTGCATCAAAATATAAAAATCCCCATTCAAATGGATCTTGATCAAGTGACCAATTTAAATTCCATGTAATTTCTCGCGCTTGTTCCTGAACTGTTTCACCTAAAATAATATTTATAACTAAAATTATATCTACTACATTTGTGATTTCATCCCCATTCATATCACTACATGCATCATTATTTACATCACATTCACCTAAAATACAGCTTACAATTGAAACAACATCTAAAACATTTATTAATGCATCAACATTTACATCACCTAGCATTTCACATGCTATTATTTCTTCCAATTCCCAACCTGAAAATTCATATATCTCGTTTGTTGTATCATATCGGTTTACAACAAATTCATTTAAATTATCACCATCATAATCACCAACGCTTGGGCCTTCAATAAATCCTTCCATTGTAGCACTTTCCCATTCAATATCACCTGTGAGTGCATCAAGAATAAGAATATTACTTGTGTATAAAAATGTTTCTGAATCGTATTGATTTATTCCAACTATAATTTCTTGATTTAAATCTGAATCTAATTCACCCAATTCAATCCATGAAATATACCCACTAATTTCATCTGTTGTCCAATTTGAAGCAGCTGACCCAATATTGTAACTTGCAATTGTTACTGTATATTGTTCATTTTCTTTTGTACTAATGACAAGTGCTTCATTTATTCCATCATTATTTCCATCCATTAACTCATGAAGAGATAAATAATCATTTTCAAGGTCTTCTAAATACCATAATAATGACCACTCATTATTACCATCATATACAGCAAATGAATTAAAATATTGTTTTGTTAAATCTTTAAACCCATCATCATTTAAATCAAAACTCAAATGACCCCATTCACCTACATATTGCTCAACTACCCATTCTGTTTCAAACTGACTAAATGAAAAAGAACAATAAATAATTAATAACCAAATTTTATTCAAAATATTTCCTTTTTTATACCGAGCAAAAATGGGACTGGTTACCCAGCCCCATTAATGTAAAATTACATGCCTTATTTCATTAACATGATTTTATTTGTAATCACTTTATTTCCTGAAACCATTTCTACTACATATAATCCACTTGGATTATTAAAAGCATTCCATTCAATTGAATAATCACCACTAAAATGATGTTCATTTACTAAATTAGCAACTTTTTCTCCTAATAAATTATAGATTGCAATTGATACATCCGAATCTAAATTTACGGTATAAGAAATAGTTGTTTGTGGATTAAACGGATTTGGATAATTTCCATTTAATGAAAACTGATTAGCAAAAGTAACTTCAACTTCTTTACCCATTGATGAAGCCACAATTACATCTGAATAATTTGATGTTAATTCAAATACATCCGTATCTAACTTTCCATTCAAATTATAAATCACTGTTTTTCCATTTGCAGAAATAACAATGTCATCTCCAAATACATTTGATAATAACTCGCCTTTAAATTGAATTCCACCAACATCACCATTTAAGGTTAATATATTTTTATTCAAATTTGCTTTCGCAGGAGTGTTTATTGAAAGATTCCCTAAAATGATATTTACAATACTAATAATATCGGTTACATTTACTAACCCATCTAAATTTACATCTGCATATTCGCTATACTGGCCTGATAAAATCAAATTCACAGCAAGAATAATATCTTGAACATTTACTAATTCGTCTTGGTTTGCATCACCCGGTAAACTTGGTTCACCACCAACCACAGTAAATTGCCCCATCATCCCTGTTTCTTCATGTGTTAAAATATGGCAATGATACATATAGGGTACATTTGCATCTGAAAAATCATTAAATTTTGTAATAAACTTGGCTGTCCCAAATTGTGCAGGAACTAAAACAACATCTTTCCACCCTTGCATATGTAATGGAGGAGTTTCCCCATTAATTTCAAGTAGATTGAATTGGACATCATGAATATGAAATGGATGTGAAATTAGTGTCTGATTTGTTAGTTCCCAAATTTCTACATTATTAAAAGGAATTTCATAGTTTACAACATCAATATCAAAAGCCTCACCATTAAAAAGAAATGGACCATTTAATGAACCATTTGGACCCATTTCAACTGGTGAAAATAATATTTCCCTAACTTCATCTACTTCATTTTCATCCCAAAAATCAATTGCAACCAATGATTCAGGAATTGTCGTTACGGCATTATCATTTGAATCATTTACGCGTAATTCTAATAATGGAAAATTACTCCCATTTAGTGGATTATCTGCATAATGAGGGATTGAACTTCCACCCATACCACCCATTGTTTGTGTTCCATAAACACCCGCAGGAATTGCAGAGCCTACATTCAAAATATTTACAGTTTCACCTGACATACCATTTAGGTCAACTAATATTTCATAACGCTCTCCTGGAGAAATTAATAATTGATTCACTTCAACCGGTGCAGATAATAATCCTCCATCTGTTCCAATTACAAAAAAATTGTCGCCATTATCTAATCCAACATTAAATGATCTTTCAGATGCTCCATTTAATAATCGTAACCGAACAACCTGAGCAGGAACATCTACATAAGCATCTCGGGTTGCATTAACAAGTAAAAGTGTATCTAAACCACTATAATCCATATCTGTCACAATTTGAAAATTTTCATCAATCGTTTTTGTTTGAAATACAACGGGTAAATCATCGACACCATATTCTCGAGGTAAATTTAATAATGCTTCTTCATCATCTCTCACAATTACAAACCCAGCAATACCCATTTGAACATGAGCATTCGTTTTATGCATTAAGTGTGGATGATACCACATTGTTGAAGCATGGTCTTTTACTTCAAAGTGTGGATTCCAAATAGAATTAGGTGGAATAGGAGTATGTGGGCCACCATCAAATTCTGCGGGTACATGCATTCCATGCCAGTGAATTGTAGTTGTATCCGATAATTGATTATCAAATGTAATTGATACATTTTCTCCTTTTTCCATAATCAATGTTGGTCCAAGAATTGGAAAGCTAACACCCATTGTTTGAGTGAAAACTCCTGGAAAAAATTCCATTTCAGATTCTTGAATTGTTAAATCAAAATTGGGACCATTTAATGCAGG
>Ga0209992_10004653_pt1 | contig 10597 bp, 12 predicted proteins | sample 2SBtaG_2_FD_182564 | JGI IMG/M metagenome (GOLD analysis project Ga0209992, IMG submission 182564) | Deep subsurface microbial communities from Kolumbo volcano to uncover new lineages of life (NeLLi) - 2SBTROV12_ACTIVE470 metaG (SPAdes)... | ecosystem: Environmental > Aquatic > Marine >... | reverse complement strand
CGGTAGCCAGTGAAGAAGAAGCGATAGCAGAGCCACAACCAAATGTTTTGAATTTAGCGTCGGTGATCATACCGGCTTCATCTACTTCAATCTGTAAACGCATCACGTCTCCGCACTCGGGAGCGCCTACCAGTCCGGTTCCCACATTCTTTTTTCCTTTATCCAACGTACCCACATTTTTAGGGTTGTTGTAGTGATCGATCACTTTCTCTGAATATGCCATTTGTTATAATTTGAAAATTCGACAATTTGAAAATTTGACAATACACAATGGGATCACTTATTTTCATTGAGCCATTATGCAATGAATCAATGATGTGCCCATTCTATTTTATCTATATCCACTCCTTCTTTGAACATTTCCCAGAGCGGACTCATCTCGCGCAACTTCAACACAGTATCGCTCACTGCCTTGATGGTATAATCGATTTGTTCTTCCGTGGTGAAACGCCCCAATCCAAAACGCAGAGAACTGTGTGCGAGATCATCGCCTAATCCCAATGCTTTCAACACATAGCTGGGTTCCAGTGAAGCCGATGTACAGGCCGAACCGGATGAAAGCGCAATGCTTTTATTGAAGCCCATCATCAACCCTTCTCCTTCCACATATTTGAAAGAGATATTTGACACATGTGGTAAGCGGTGTTCCCGGCTGCCGTTCACATAAGCCTCTTCGAGTTCCATCAATGCTTTTTCCAATTTATCGCGAAGCGCTGCCAGGCGTACCGACTCTTCAGCCATTTCAAGGCGGGCCAATTCGCAGGCTTTGCCAAAACCAACGATGCCAGGAACGTTGAGTGTACCACTGCGCATGCCACGCTCGTGTCCGCCGCCGTCCATCTGTGCAGTTACTTTCACACGCGGGTTTTTACGGCGTACATACAAAGCGCCTACACCTTTGGGACCATACATTTTATGTGCAGAGAAAGCCATGATGTCGATGCCGTCTTTATTCACATCCACCGGTATTTTTCCAACGGCTTGTGTTCCGTCGGTGAAAAACAACACACCATGCCTGCGGGCAATAGCGCTGATTTCTTTTACTGATTGTATCACACCAATCTCATTGTTGGCATACATAATAGCAATGAGGATGGTGGTAGGTTTAATGGCAGCTTCGAGTTCTTTCAGATCAATTAAACCTTCTGCATTCACATTCAGGTAAGTGACTTCGCCCCCTGAACGTTCAATATGTTTACAGGTATCCAATACCGCTTTGTGTTCGGTAGTACAAGTGATCACATGGTTACCCTTGCTTGCATACATTTCAAACACCCCTTTGATACCCAGGTTGTCTCCTTCCGTAGCGCCTGATGTAAAAATGATTTCTTTGGGGTCGGCGCCGATCAGTTTGGCTACCTGTTCGCGGGCATAATCAACAGCCTCTTCCGCTTCCCATCCGAAAGGGTGGTTGCGGCTGGCGGCATTGCCGAAATGATCGGTAAAAAAAGGCATCATGGCTTCCAGCACGCGGGGGTCCATGGGAGTGGTGGCATTGTTATCCAGGTAAATCGGTAGCTTTAACATAGGGGCAAAAATAGTGCAATAGGTTTTATAAATTTGGCGGGGATCAGCGTGGCAAACGGTTTTTCCCCATATCGTAAAGGTACTACATTTAAAGGAACCCTATGCTTAAAATAGAACATATTGGCCTGGCAGTGAAGCAGTTCGACACGGCAATCCCCCTTTTCGAGCAGTTGCTCAACACCCCTTGTTATAAGGTGGAAAATGTTGCATCGGAACAGGTGAACACCGCTTTTTTTCAAAAAGGCGAAACCAAGATCGAATTATTGGAAAGCACCAGTCCGGATGGCGTTATTGCCCGTTTCATAGAAAAAAAAGGAGAAGGCATGCACCATATTGCTTTTGAAGTGGCTGATATTGAGGCTGAAATGAAACGCTTGTCTGATGCAGGTTTTACACTGCTGAACCCTGTTCCAAAAAAAGGTGCAGACAATAAATTAGTTTGTTTTGTGCATCCAAAAAATACCAATGGGGTGTTGATAGAACTCTGCCAGGAAGCGTCATCCTGAGTACACTTTGATCGTCATCCCGAGCGTAGCCGAGGGATCTCATGAAGTCTTCAGCAGGTCCCTCGACTCGCTTCGCTCGCTCGGGATGACGTGCGCATTAGGAAAGCCCCAACTTTTCCAATGCCACCTGCGCGGCGGCTTGACTTGCATCTTTTTTATTATATCCTTTCCCTTGCGCCAGTATTTCACCATCGAGCACTACGTTCATGGTGAACAGGCGCCGGTTGCCTTCCATTTTTTCATCGGCGAGATCGAAAGAAAGGGTTCGGCTGTTTTTGCTGGCCCAGCCGATGAGTTTGTTTTTGAGGTTGATGTCTACCTGCTCCAGGTCGTCTACAAACATGTGGGCGATGACAATGTGCTTGAGTACCCAGTGGTGGGTCCGGTCATACCCTTTGTCGAGGTAAACCGCTCCTACCAATGCTTCCAGCGTATTACCAAATATCTGGCTGCCTTTGAGCGAGCTGTCGAACTTATTGTAAAAAGTGAGTTTACGCAATCCCATTTTGAGGGCGATATCGTTCAACTGCTGGCGGTTCACCATTTTGCTGCGCATCTCGGTGAGAAAGCCTTCGCCTTTGTAAGGATAACGCTTGAAGAGGTAATCGGCCACTATCGCACTCAATATGGCATCACCGAGGTATTCAAGCCTTTCGTTGTTTTCATCGGGCGTTTCTTTTACCGAACGGTGGCTCAGTGCTGTTTTATACAGCAACACGTTGCCCGGCTTCATCCCCAAAACATTTCTCAGTTGTTTTTCAAAAGAAGCATCGCCCGACTTGCCAAATAATGCTTTGAAAAATTGCACAACCTTAAGCTACGAATTTTTTCACAATCACGCAGGCATTATGTCCGCCAAATCCGAAAGTATTGCTCAATGCCACATTCACCACACGCTTTTGGGCTTTGTTGAATGTAAAATTCAGTCTCGGATCCAGGTCCGGATCATCGGTAAAGTGGTTGATGGTAGGAGGTATCATATCGTGTACCACGCTTTGTATGCAGGCAATGGCTTCGATAACGCCCGCAGCGCCCAGGCAGTGCCCGGTCATGGATTTAGTAGAACTGATATTGAGTTCATAAGCATGGTCTCCAAAAACTTCCCGGATGGCTTTCACTTCTGCGCCATCACCCAGTGGTGTAGAGGTTCCATGTGTATTGATGTAGTCGATCTCATGGGCTTGCATGCCTGCATCTTTCAAGGCAGCAATCATCACATTCCTGGCGCCCAATCCTTCCGGATGCGGGGCTGTGAGGTGGTAAGCATCGGCAGTAGCGCCGCCGCCTGCTATTTCGCAATAGATATGCGCGCCGCGTTTTACCGCATGCTCATATTCTTCCAGTACCAGTACGCCGGCTGCTTCCCCCATTACAAAACCGTCACGGTCTTTGTCGTACGGACGGCTGGCTGTGGCCGGATCGTCGTTGCGTTCACTCATGGCTTTCATGGCGTTGAAACCGCCTACACCGGCTTCGCTGATCACTGCTTCCGATCCACCGGCGAGTACTATATCAGCCTTGCCCAGGCGTATGTTATCCACCGCCGAAATAATGCCATTGGTGCTTGATGCACAGGCGCTTACCACAGCGAAATTGGGACCGCGGAATCCATGGCGCATAGAAATCTGGCCTGCGGCAATATCCAATATCATTTTAGGAATGAAGAAAGGGTTGAAACGGGGTGTTCCATCGCCTTTGGCAAAGCCTATCACTTCCTCCTGGAAAGTAGTGAGTCCACCGATACCACTGGCGAAGATCACGCCTACCCTGTCGGGATTTACATTCTCTTTACTGATACCGGCATCTGTAACAGCCATATCACTGGCCACCAATGCCAATTGGGCAAAGCGGTCCAGCTTGCGCGCTTCTTTCCTGTCCATGAACTGGGTAGGATCAAAGCCCTTGATCTCACAGGCAAAACGGGTTTTGAACTTAGATGCATCAAACAAAGTAATGTTAGCTGCGCCGGATACACCATTGATGAGTCCGTTCCAATAATCGTTGAGATTATTGCCTACCGGCGTTAATGTACCGATTCCCGTAACAACTACTCGTTTTAATTGCATGAACAAACCTATTTATTAAGTGAGAATCCGCCTTTCCTGGCCTTAGAGCGCCGCAGAAAGGCGGATTTTAATTATTCCAAAATAGTGTAGATCTTACTTAGCGTGTTCTTCGAGGTAAGCAACAGCCTGACCAACAGTGGTAATGGTTTCAGCCTGCTCATCGGGGATGGAGATGTTAAATTCCTTCTCGAATTCCATAATCAACTCAACGGTATCCAAAGAATCTGCACCGAGGTCGTTAGTGAAAGACGCCTCATTGGTAACTTCTGCCTCGTCTACTCCTAATTTATCAACGATGATTTTCTTAACTCTTGTTGCGATGTCTGACATTGTAAAAAGTTTTTGTTACAGCCGCAAAAATATACTTTTTGTCAAATAAGCAATGTTTTAACGCATTTTTGTTTTCACAGACCGGAAAACCGGCCTTCCCATAAATCGGTTGGGGGGTGTGTTTTTCGCAAAATGATCAGTATCTTGTAAAGCTAACTATTGCTATGCCGTTAAAACTCATAGACCATAACAGCACGGAATACCACCAGATGGTCGACCTGCGCTACCACTTGTTGCGCAAGCCGTTGGGACTGGATTTTACCAAAGAAGAGCTGGAAAGGGAGAAAAACGACATCCTCATCGGCTGTTTCGAGGAAGATAAGCTGGAAGCCTGCTGTATTTTAACGCAAACGGCCCCCAAAACTGTCCGTTTACGCCAAATGGCCGTTAGCCCCGTTCTGCAAGGCAAGGGTATTGGCCGGGTTTTGATGAGTTTCGCCGAAAACATCGCCCGCGACAGGGGGTACCACCGCCTCACCATGCACGCCCGTAAAACAGCCGTTGGCTTCTACGAAAAACTGGGCTATAAGATCCATGGGGAAGAATTCCAGGAAGTCACTATTCCCCATTTTGAGATGCACAAAGCGCTATAGAATTTCTACCCCAACTTACTCTTTAATAAACCCCTCAACTCATGCCTCATCTCATCTCCCATATTGTCTTTGGGAATCAGGAAAAAAGAGCGGGCATCGAAATAAAGGTGAAAGAAATGGGGACTTTCGAAAAATTTGCTGAACTGGGTCCACTTCCAGAGCACATAGCCGTGCTCGCTTTCCAGCTTGATATCTGTGTCCCGGAAATCGATGATGAACGATTCTTTGAAAGTGGCAGACCGCTTATAAATGGTATTGGGTAAAAAATACCAGAATGAAGCCATCAGCACCAGCCAGATCAATGAACCCAGTAAAAAAGGCTCGGGCCTGATCTTTTTAGTATAGAAAAGAATGCCGGATACAATCGCAAATACATTGACCAGTACAATCAATATCCTCAAATCCTGTTTCTGAACAAAATGGTAGCGTAAAGCCTGTATGACCTTTCTTTTATCGTAAGAGAAACTGTACTGCATAATGGTGGCAAATGTAGAAAAATAAAAAAGCCTAAATACGAGCGAGTTTAGGATTATCTATCAACTCCTGCCTTTGCGGGTGTACCAACAGGTTCATGTCTTCCATTGGAATGGCACCGAATAAAGGCTCTGCACTTCCGGGCAGTACCATCGCCCTGCAGGTAGTTTTATGTCCCTTGAAATGAACCTCCACACCCTGTACCATATCGAATTCTTCAATCCTGCCGTCTGCAGTTTCGCTTCTTAGCCTTTCCATCACCGGCAACTGCAATATCTCTTGTATCGATTCATTGATACATAAGTACACTGACCCGGTATCCACCAAAGCACTCACCTGGATACGTTTTACTTCTTCTTCACCAATTACATGCCTTCTCGCCATCTCAAGATCATAACCATTGATCAACTCAATATCTGCATATACCAGGCCCATAGCTTTTGATTTGAGGCAATTTGCATCAAAAAAACGAGATTATATTGCGACATTACAAAATCAGGTATTTGCCGCAATTTTTTTGCTTATTTGATAAAAGAGCGGCGTAACTGCTCAATGGCTGGTTGCGCAAGCCTTGTTTTTTCAGCAGCAATCACTATGCGATAACGGAAAGTGGTGGTCTGCCCCTTTCTTAAACGAAAGTTGAGGTTTTCTTTCCCTTCTGAAAATACTTTTTGTCCCAGCGGATTAGCAGCAAACAACCCGTAATTGCGCGCATGCCAGTAGGTAGGATAGCCAGGATTTCCCGGATGATCCATGATCACAATACTGATGGTATCATTTCCTTTCTTGCCGTACAACATACACCACTCGCCCCTTGTAGCCCAGGCGGCATCGCCTTCTTTTCCGGCCGATGTGAGATAGTTACCTGTTACTGTTGCATCTTTTGTAGCAGACACTTTGGTAATATTCCCCTGGGCGTCTTTGTATTCTTTGGTTTGTGTGATGGGCAGTTCCAGTTCATGCGCCACCCGCAAACCCAGCAACCCGTCCTTGCTGTCGGGGAAAGCCACGTCCTGCACGGCTGTCAGCTCCGTGATGCGGTCAATGATGCGCTCGTTGTTTTCCTGGCTGAACAAATACGTGGTTTTCTCATTCAGCAATACATCCTGTTGCTGGTTTACCCACCGGGCTGTATATACCAGCTTTCCTTGCTTACCACTTTCCGTGCTCACCACTTCATTCGTTTTTATCCATCCATAATGCACTTTCTTTTCGGCCGGAATAGCAAACGAATTGTTCCAGAAATCTAGTCCGTTCACCCGCTCATAGTTGAACCACAACCCCAGGTGATGCGGGTGATCGGTGGGATCATTCGGTTCCGGCTTCCAGGGAAATCCACGCGTGATCGTTTGTCCGTTCCCCGCATAAATAGGATACAATACCGGTTTCTCAATGGTATCTGTATACACGAAGCTGGTAAAAGGTTTTCCATCGGCCGTGATCACCACTTTGCGTTGCGCTGCATCGGGTTGTACTGTTATCACGGCCTGGCGGGACTGTGCAGTGGATTGCAGCAGGCTCCATGAAAGAACACCTGCCAGCAAACATTTGTATGAAATGGTCTTGCGCATATCGTAGTATTGAATACCAGGTTAAGCCTGGATGGGTTTGTTTTGTTTGCCAATCAGAAAATGCATCACCACCCATGCCAGCACATAAGCCGATCCGCACACAGCGAACATGATATAGTAGGCCACTTCAATTTTGCCAATGGCACGGTAATGCACAAACATATTTTTTTGTACCAGCCACGATAAGGCAATGCCTCCCAATGCGCCGAACATGCCGCCGATACCGGTAACGGAACCCGTTGTCTTTTTAGGGAACATATCGCTTACCATTGTGAAGATATTGGCGCTCCATGCCTGGTGTGCTGCAGCCGCCAAACCGATCACCAGTACGGCATACCACATGTTGATGCCCCCCAGCAGCTGGGCCGATATGATGGGTATTACACACAATGCAAAAAAGAACATGGATGTTTTGCGGGCGCGGTACACCGGCCAGTTTTTCCTGATGAGCCAGAGAGGTATCCAGCCGCCACCTACACTGCCGATGGTGGATATGGTATATACAACGGCTACCGGCAGTGCGATGGCCGTGTTGCTCAAATGATACTGGCTTTGCAGGAAATCGGGCAGCCAGAATAAATAGAACCACCAGATGGGATCGGTGAGCAGTTTACCCAAAGCGAATGCCCAGGTTTGCCGGTAACCCAGCAGCTTTCCCCAGGAAAGCTTGGGGCTTGTTTCTTCTTCTGTTACAGGTTGTTCATCTGCGTCGCTGTGGATATAGTCGTACTCTGCTTGTAATAATTTTTTATGTTTCTTAGGCACTTCATATAAAATGAACCAGAAGATCAGCCATATAAATCCGAGTACGCCTGTAAGAATGAAGGCCCATTTCCAACCCCATTGCGCGGCAATAAAAGGCACGGTCAACGGCGCCACAATGGCTCCGAAATTGGTGCCCGAATTAAAGATGCCGGTGGCCAACGCCCTTTCTTTTTTGGGGAACCATTCCGCCACACCTTTGATAGCAGCCGGGAAATTACCCGCTTCCGTAAGGCCCAGGGCCGAACGAACCACTGCAAAGCTGAACACGTTGGTGGCAAAAGCATGGCATACGGCGGCAACGCTCCATAAACCGGTAGCCAGCGCATAACCGATCTTGATACCCAGTTTGTCTACCAGCCGGCCCGCTCCCAGCAAGCCAAATGCATAAAACAGTTTGAAAGCTATTTCAATGTTGGCATAGTCTGCATCGTCCCAATGCAGTTCGGTAGAGAGCGTCGACTTCAACAAACTGATCACCTGCCTGTCGAGGTAGTTGATAGTGGTTGCAGCGAAGATGAGTGTACAGATCGTCCATCTGTATTTTCCTATGGCGTTGGTTGATGACATGATCAGGCTTTGATGGATTGAATAGTGTGTAATACCTGTTTGGTAGCTGCAACGATCTGTGCATAATCTTTCGTTTCCAGCAATGCTTTGGTAATGAGTTTGCTGCCCATGCCCACTGCGCATACGCCTGCTTTGAACCATCCGGCAATATTTTCTTTGTCGAGCTCCACGCCACCTGTTGGCATGAATAAAAGATCAGGAAATAATTCTTTGATAGCAGATAAGAACCCGGGGCCTAAAATATTTCCGGGGAATAATTTGATCATACGCGCACCCAGTGTTTCCGCGCTGATGATCTCGGAAGGTGTCATACAACCGGGCACCCAAAGCATTTCATACTGATTGGCTACTTCGGCTACTGAAGGAACAAGGCCCGGACAAATCAGGTAGTCTGCACCCGCATCGATGAATTTGCGTGCCGTCTCTCCGTTCTTAATAGTGCCTATGCCTAAATACATGTCTGGTAATTCCGCATCACAGAGCTGGCGCATAGCGATGAAATTTTTCAGCGCTGCTTCACCGCGATTGGTATATTCTACTGTCCGGATACCGGCTTCGTATAAAGCTTTTAAAACCTGGAGACTGACTTCAACATCTTTGTTGAAAAACAATGGTAACACACCCTGTTCAGGTATCAATTGCAAGAGGCGATCCTTTTTCTTCATATGGCTTTTATTGGGACGACAAGTTTATTGGAAATACAGGGATTTGCAGCCATTTTTCTCCGCAAACGTTTGCGAAATTTTTGCCTCAAAACCCCTTCCCTTTCTTTCTGCTTCCCAAAATAAATAAAGAAATTTGAACACTGTTTCGTAAACTCACAACAGATTGCTAAACCTTTCTTCAATTATTATCAATTTACCAACATGCCGAAAAAAGTTGTTACCCTCGGAGAAATCATGCTCCGCTTGTCCACCCCTGGCTTTGAGCGTTTTGTACAGGCCGATAGTTTGGATGTAACTTATGGAGGTGGTGAAGCCAATGTGGCTGTTGCCATCTGTAATTATGGTCTCAATGGCACATTTGTAACCAAAGTACCTGATAACCCATTGGGACAGGCTGCCATCAATCATATCCGTCGTTATGGTGTAGATACACAATTCATTGCCCGCGGCGGTAAGCGCCTGGGTATTTACTTCCTTGAAACCGGCGCTTCCATGCGTGCTTCTCAGGTAGTATACGATCGCGCCGGCGCTTCTATTTCAGATGTGGAGATCAGCGAATTTGATTTTGATAAGATCTTCGAAGGGGCCGACTGGTTCCATACCACCGGTATTACACCAGCGTTGAGCGATAAAGCCGCTGCCCTGACCGAAGCGGCTTTGAAAGCAGCCAAAGCCAAAGGCATTACCACCAGTATTGATCTCAACTATCGCAAGAAACTGTGGAGTAAAGAAAAAGCCCGTGAAGTGATGACCAGGCTTTGCCAGTATGTAGATGTATGTATCGGTAATGAAGAAGATGCCGAAACTACGCTGGGCTTTGTAAGCAAAGGCACCGATGTTACCAAGGGAGAATTGAACCTCGATGGTTACAAAGATGTGTTCCAGCAGATGAAAGCAAAATTCGGTTTCAAATACATCGCTTCTACCCTGCGGGAAAGCTACAGCGCTTCCGATAACGGATGGAGCGCGCTCGTTTACGATGGATCAAACTTCTATCATACCAAGCAATACGAAGTACGCATCGTTGACCGCGTAGGCAGCGGTGATTCTTTTGCCAGCGGGTTCATCTACGGACTGGTCAGCGGTATGCCCATGAATGAAGCGGCCGAATTCGGTGTTGCGGCATCTGCGCTGAAGCACACCATCCCGGGCGATCTCAACCATGCCACTCTGAACGAAGTGAAAGACCTTATGAAGGGTGATGGCTCCGGAAGGGTTCAACGATAATCTCTCCCTGCAAAACGAAGTGATATGATCATAGACAGTTTAACCAGTGCAGGAAAGTACGCATCCCTGCACCCGCTTTTTGCCAAGGCTTTTGAGTACATTTCAAAACAAAACCTCACGTCGCTTGAAACCGGCAAATTCGAAATTGATGGCCAACACCTGAAAGCCATCGTTTCCGATAAACCAGGTGTAACAGCAGCAGAGTCTATTGCTAAATTCGAGTGTCACAATAAACACATTGACATACAAGTATGCATCAGCGGCCGTGAAACGATCGGCTGGAAACCCAGGGCTTCCTGTGTGGAC
>Ga0209992_10004652_pt1 | contig 10601 bp, 7 predicted proteins | sample 2SBtaG_2_FD_182564 | JGI IMG/M metagenome (GOLD analysis project Ga0209992, IMG submission 182564) | Deep subsurface microbial communities from Kolumbo volcano to uncover new lineages of life (NeLLi) - 2SBTROV12_ACTIVE470 metaG (SPAdes)... | ecosystem: Environmental > Aquatic > Marine > Volcanic... | reverse complement strand
CGAGAGCAAAGCTTTATGCTTCGCATGACTTTTTGTTTTCCTTTACTTTTAAAAGTTTACTTTCATCGCTTGAAAAACAAAAAAAGCCCAGCACTTAGTGCTGAGCTTTGCTCTCTTAGTGACCTCGACAGGAGATAGTTCAAACTTTTTGGAGGATTTAAAGGCATTCAATTAGTATCATTATCAGAATGATATTTTTAAGAACTACTACCATTTTCTCATCGTACTAGAATCTATACCTAGTACTTTTGCAGCCTTCCCAGCGCCGCCATAATGGTTGTAGGACCATTGTCTCAATTGTTTTTTAAAACTATGAAGTAGATCGGTATATTTTACTTTGTCTGCGTAAATAAAAGTCTTTAGGGATTCTGTCGTACTCGTTTTATGTTGAGATATTCCAAAGAAATCACTTTGAACCTCATTAACTACCTGCTTTTCTGTCTCTTCCTTTGGCCTTACGTCCTGCTGTTTGTAAAAAAGTAGTCGATAATTAAAATACATCGCAGCTAGCTTATCAAGATCCCTGAAGCCACCTTCAAATCTAGTTGCATTATTTTGTAAAAAGCTTTCAAGCTTTGAATTTTTTGGGAGCTTAGATAAATTGGAATATCCAAGCCCTTCGAATTTCATCTTGTTCCAAACAGCTTCAAAGTCTCTGACAATGTTATCGTTTTCTGTTTCAAAAGAAGGAAGCTTAACGACAAGTTGACTAATTCTATCCCATATATTCCCGTGCAACTTTCCCGTATCCTCTTCACGCAATAGGTCGGGATCTACAGACGATGTGAAGACAAATCTGATATTAAATTCTTTATCAATACCAAAAAGTCCGTTTACGGTCGAAAGGGTTTCAAACAAAAGAAGCTGCTGCTTCTCGGAAAACTTCTCAATACTTTCAATAACCAGGATGCCATCTTGAAATGGCTCCAGAAAGTCATCTATTTCGTCTCTTTCTATTGGGAAAACTGTGCAGTCTATAAATTCAAGGATACGAGTAGCCGCAGATTTGTCATGCTTAACAGCTTCATACGCACATTTTATCGAATACTTTTTACCACTACCTCGCGAACCAAGCACCAAAAGACTAAACTTCCCTGGATTGACTAAAAAGACTTTCAGTCTATCAAATTGCTTTTTCCGATCACTTTTTTCACTTACGCTATAATAATTCATTTTTTTCAGGAATTATTTCACGACTAATATAGGAATTATTTCACGTACTAAATTCAAGATGATTGTTGTCGTATACTTGTTAGAGAATTAATCGCATATGGAAACACGAATTATTATACCAACAATTCACGCCTTAAAAAGGGCGTATGAACGAGGGATCTCGTCAGAAATGATCCAGGACACTGTTAAACATGGTGAGCTTACTCGTAAACAAGGATTGAAGTATTATGTCATGCTTAGAAAATCCTTGCCCAATAATTTGGATCCTCAATATGCAGAAAGAGTGACAAATACAACTGTTATAGTTAGTAAAAGCGATACGATAATCACGGTTTACAAAAACAAAAAATCCTTCAAAGCAATTAAAAGGAAAAGCAAACACCTAAGACAAGCATCATGAAAATTCTAAAAGTAATTCACGGTTACCCACCCTTATATAATGCCGGTTCAGAAGTGTACAGTCAATCTTTATGTAACGAGCTTTCTAAAGACCATGAAGTTTCTGTGTTTACAAGGGAAGAAAATCCATATGAACCATGTTACAGGATTCGAGAGCAGAAGGCATCAGAAAATCTAACGCTCTATTTTGTAAACAACCCTCAGGGAAAGGATGGTTATCGCCATAAGGAAATGGACAAAAATTTTGCAGAATTAATCGAAAAAATTAAACCTGATGTAGCTCACGTCGGACACTTGAATCATCTATCAACTGGATTGATTGATGAATTGAATAAACTAAAAATCCCAATTGTATATACTTTACATGATTTCTGGTTAATGTGTCCCAGAGGTCAATTTCTTACAAGAGGAATTGGTAGCTCAAATAATTTTCGATTGTGTGATAAACAAGATGACATGAAATGTGCTACCGATTGCTATAAAGTCTATTTCAGTGGTCGAGAAGAAAATGAGAGTGAAGAATTAAGGAGTTGGAGTAAATGGATCAACAGTCGAATGGAAGAAACAAAGTCAATTATTGCTAAGGTTGATTTATTCATTGCTCCTTCACGTTATCTAAGAAACCGATACGTTAAAGACTTTTCAATTCCAGAGGATAAGATCATCTACTTGGATTATGGTTTTCCTACAGAGTACCTGACACAAACAGAGAAGTCCAAGAAGAAGACAAAATATACATTCGGTTACATTGGCACTCATATTCCTGCTAAAGGAGTAAATAACTTAATAGTGGCATTCAAGCAAATTAATCAACCTGCAACGCTAAAAATATTTGGAAGACCAAACGGTCAAAGCACAAATGCACTCAAAGAGTTGGTAAAGACTTCAAAAAATGAAATAGAGTTTGCGGGTGAATATATTAACCGAAATCTAGCCAATGATGTATTCGCCAATGTTGATTGTATTGTAGTTCCAAGTATTTGGGGTGAAAACTCCCCCCTGGTAATACATGAAGCTCAATCTTGTAAAGTACCTGTAATTACTGCAGATTATGGCGGAATGAAGGAGTATGTACAACACAAGGTAAATGGTTTACTTTTTAAGCATAGAAACACATCCTCTTTAGCGCAGCAATTGAATTTCGCTATAAGCAACCCTGATAAAATGATTGAATTAGGTAAAAGAGGGTATTTGTATTCAAAAGATGGAGAAGTACCAAGTATAGAAGATCATTGTATTGATCTTGAAAAAATCTATAATCGTTTCACCAATAAACTGTGGCGTGTTACTCTTGATACAAACCCAGAGGACTGCAATTTGAGTTGTACAATGTGTGAAGAACACAGTCCATTTTCTACCTATATCAAAGAGAAGCTAAACGGTAAACACAGAAGAATGCCGAAAGAGTGGTTAGAACCTATTTTTGAACAGGCTAAACAATTAGGAGTTACGGAAATGATTCCATCAACTATGGGCGAACCTTTGATCTATAAACATTTCGCTCATTTTATCGAGTTGTGCTATAAGTACGATATAAAAATGAACTTGACGACCAATGGTACATTTCCAAAAACTACTGAAAAATCAGTTACTGAATGGGCAAAGTTAATAGTTCCGATTACCACTGATGTCAAAATTAGCTGGAACGGTGCTACAGCAAAAACTGCTCAAGAAGTAATGCTAAAGTTGAATTTCAAGGAAACGGTAGCCAATATCAAAGAGTTTATCCGTGTAAGAGATGAGTATTTTAAGGAAACAGGATACTACTGCCGAGTGACATTCCAATTAACTTTTCTGCAGAACAATATGCACGAACTAGCTGATATTATTGAATTGGCGGCTTTGATGGGAGTTGATCGAGTAAAAGGACATCAATTATGGGCACATTTTGATGAGATTAAAAACCTTTCAATGAAGGAATCATCAGAAAGTATGGCTAGATGGAATGAATACGTAGAGCAAGCTTATGAAGCGCAAAAAAAGAACCTTTTAAGTAATGGCAAGGAAGTAATTCTGGAAAACATCATCCCTTTAGAAAAATCAGAGGACAAAATCATTCCAGAAAGTTACGAATGTCCTTTCCTAGAAAAGGAATTGTGGATTTCAGCAACTGGAAATATTTCTCCTTGTTGTGCGCCAGATGAATTGAGAAAAACGCTTGGTGACTTTGGAAATATTGAAAATACTAGTATTGAAGAAGTGCTACAAAGCGAAGTCTATCAAAATCTGGTTAAAAACTACAAACAAATCGAGCTATGTAAAACCTGCAATATGCGCAAACCGAATTAGAATGAAACATACAAAGTCACTCGAAAAACTAAAGTCGCTATTTGAAGCTCAACCTGGAATACAATTAGCGGTTGTGTACGGATCATATGCAAGAAAAGATTTCACTCCCAATTCTGATCTAGACATTCACATTATTCGAAATAAGCAATTAAATTTTAAGCCTTTCGTCAATGAATTGAAACAGCTTTTTAAAGACCAATTGAGGCACGTTCTACCTGTTACCCAAAAAGAAAAGGTCGTGCTTTATTTTAAGGATTATCCTAAGATCGAAATAAGTATATCGAATAAAACGGACAAACTTAAAAGAGATTTTATTGGTAGTGAAATTACAGATATTGAATCAGCAATTATTTTCAAAGTAGAAGATTCAAGTGATGTTGAAGAACTGATTGGAGAACTTAAAAAAGGTGTTCCAAAGTATTTGAATAAAGCTGCTTTAAGCTCATATATTGATGAGATAATAGATCGTTTCTTGTATGAATTTGAAAATTGTTCTTCATCCCATGGAAAAAGTGATGGATACCGCTTCTATTTCTTCTATAACATTGCTTTACATTCATTAATTCAGCTAGAATCATTAAAATATGGAACAGATAATTTCAATTTTTTACCAAAGCAACTTACCTCAAAAATTATAAAGGAGGAGAAAGATCTAAAAGATATTTATGCGCTTGCTGGCAGCATCTACCTCCCTAATGCCAATAAGAAAAAACGCTCTTTATTGGATAGATTCTATAAGACCGTTGACACGTTTGTTTCTTCAGATAAATTGATCTCTATTAAGGGCTTTTGTGAGGATGTTTATAAGCGTGATGCCATTTGGAATTTCAGGGATTTATCAGAAAACATTCCAACGATTCAACCTCAATTGGTATTTCGATCAGCATTACTAACCATTTATCAATATGATGATCAGCTATTTGACTTAATAGAATCTAAAAATATCACCACTATAATTGATCTTAGGGCACAGAGAGAATTGACGGAATTCAAATACATCCCTAAAATAAAATCGACTGTAAATTACGTCCATTGTCCATTAGATCCTTGGGATCAACCAGGTTGGTTTCAAAGAGACTATCAACAAGGTTCAAATGCAGAAATTGCATACTTGTACTTTATTATGTGTTGTCAAGAATCCATTACAAAAGCATTACGGGAGATTGCTAATTCAAATGGTGGCGTTGTTATTCATTGTCATGCAGGAAAGGATCGAACTGGAATCTTGGCTGCTTTAATTTCGATCATTTCTGGTGCGAGTACAGATCATGTCATTCAGGACTATCTTGCTTCAGAAAACGATACGCAAAGCTCGTTATTAAAAATCGTCTTGGATTACCTTCAAAATGAAGGTGGTTTAACTTCCTACCTCGCAAAAGCAGGAATGTCAGAAAATGAAATTTTAAAACTTAAAAGCAAATTGATAACAAATGAACTATAAGAACCAACTCAAATCCTTTTTCACTGAACATTGGAAATATATGGCAGTAAGTACCGCTTGTGAGCTGAATATTTTTGATGCTCTTGAAAAAGCTAGGTCTTCTGAAGAACTTAGTGATGGCATTGGCTTAAATAACGAAAAAGCATCTTTGCTACTCGAAGCATTATTTAATAATGGTTTTGTAGATAAAGAAGATGATAAATATTCATTGAATCCGTTATCAGAATACCTAACTGAAAAGCATCCCGAAAGTTTGAAGTATGCCTGCATGAATTGGAGTGGAACTCACATGTCAGCTTGGCAAAATTTAAGCTACACAATTGCCACAGGAAAAAGTGCTTTCGAAGACAAATCCTACCATTTCCAACAACCCTATTTTGATTTGATTAATGAATTGCCAGCAGAGAGACAATTTTATCAAAAAGCAATGAATGAGTATGCACGTGATGATTATCGGAATCTTCCCGATTTGGTAGATTTCGGCAAATTTAAATCTGTAATGGATGTTGGAGGTGGATATGGTGCTTTATTAAAACATTTAAAGAAAAAATATCCTAACCTAAATTGTACGCTCTTTGAGCAGCTCAAAGTGCTAGGTGATATTTGTTTAGATTATGAATTCTTCAACCAAACTCATGGTAATTTTTTTGAAGAGGTTCCGGCAGGATCAGATGCAATTATTCTCGCCAGGATATTACATGATTGGAACGACAACAAAGCTTTAAAGATTTTGAATAATTGCTATGATGCGTTACCAAATAACGGCTCGTTGTTCATTATTGAGAATTGCAGCGATAAGACTAGTGTTGATTTATCTCTTCTTTCTCTCAATATGTCTGTAATGTGTGAGAGTTTTGAAAGAAGTTCTAATCAATATATTTCATTAGCAAATGATGCAGGATTTCAATTCGAAGGTGATGTCAAATTAAACGAATTACAAACTGTACAAACATTCATCAAAAAATGAAATGGCAGCAAATAAAAGTCTCAAATGATAGCACACATTTTCTGTACGAGGGAAATTTGATCTTTGGGAAACACTACATTGAAGTCCTTAAATTTCACTCTCCTGGACTTGCCCCTGTAATAGATGAATCTGGAGCTTATCATATTAATTCAACTGGAGAAGCGCTTTACTCCAAAAGGTATAGTAGAACGTTTGGCTTCTATTGCAATCGTTCATCTGTTATTGACAAAACTGAATGGTTCCATTTAGATGAAAAGGGCAATAGGGTTTATTCTGATTCCTATTCATGGACAGGGAATTATCAAGAAGATCTATGCACAGTTCGGAATAATGCGAACCAATATTTTCATATTGACTTAGAAGGAAATCGCATTTACAAAGAAAACTACGTTTACGCAGGTGATTTTAAAGACGGAATTGCTTGTGTAAAGCTCAAAAATGGATTATTCAAACATATAGATTCTAAAGGGAATCCAATTAATGATATGTTCTTTGCAGATCTCGGAATCTTCCATAAGAACTTCGCTACTGCTAAAGATTATAGAGGTTGGTTTCATATTGACAAGACAGGAAATGAACTTTACAATGAGCGCTACCTCATGATTGAACCATTTTACAATGGGTTCGCACTCGTGACTCAATTTGACTTTAGTAAGAGAATAATCGATGAACAAGGCAATCAAATCATTCAAGTTTGATTAAAAAAAGCCCCAAAAATGTTGTGTTTTGGGGCTTCGTGACCTCGGCAGGCAACAGTTCAAACTTTTTTGCAGATTTAAAAACCCTTAGTCAACTTAAGTTTTAATGGTTCTTTTTATTTCTCAATGACTTAAATTCTTATTTTTTTATAAAATCAAAACTTGTCTCTAAACACGACCTTAAACTTTGGTCATTTGCTCCTACTTGCATATAATTGCCTGCTAGTGATTGAAAATAATCCAACCCTCTACCCATAACAATTCTCCATCCATTGGAAGTTTCGATTTGTCGATCGTGAATGGTATTTGAGAACTCGAAAGTAAATTCAACTTCGTTTTCAAACAAACTATCTGCAATTTGTTCAAATGCATAATTATTTTCTCGTTCTTGTTCTAAATCGTCTGAAGATGTGACAAGGTGAATCGTTTTACAATCACCAATCTTCACTAGAAGTTCTGCTAGTTTTAGAAAGTTCGAGATTTGATGTTTTTGCCGGATATATGGATCTTGGATTGTAACCTCTTTCGCTCCAATTAAATAATCCTTGAACACGTCTTCGTAGCTATAGCCAATGTCTCCATAGTGCACTTTTAAATGCTTTTCAATTGGTTCCGTGCTTTTGCCGATATCTTCAGAATGAAATACACCAGAATCGGTCGAAGCTACAACGTTTTCATCTGAGTTATCGTAAATTACTCCTGGATTCGAGATAGGTTCTTCCTTCGAAGGTTGACCTTTAAGAATACCCTTGCTCTCAGGACAATAGACAATGACTTCTTTTCCTTCACTTGTGAAGTACGACAGGTCTACGCCACTAAATTCATCATCTTCTTTCATCTTATCCATCTGCTCCTTTACTCTTCTTCTACCTTCAATCGCATATTCCAGTATCTCCTCAAACTCTTCATCCGTTGGATTAGCATCTGGATGAATAATTTTCAACAAGGCCATTGTAGTTTTCTGAATTGCTAAATCATCTCGACCTTCTACTTTTGACCCTAATTTCATTTTTGTAGACAATATGTTGCTATACGAACTATTATTCTTGAGCATATAATGAAAAGCTTCTGCGAAATAATCAGTAATTAAGCCGTAATTTGAAGCGTACCATCTAGGATCCATTTTAGGGATTTCCCAACCAGGTAAATAATAGAAGAATCTATCCTGAATTGCGAAATCAAAAGATTTTGGTAATGTTAGAAATAATGAATGATCTGAAGATTTAACGACTTGCTCTATCGAATGATCAATATTACCCACAAATGCGAAGCTTGCATTGGCAATTACTTCTCTACCACGACTAAAACGTCCTTTAGCCATATAGTCCTTCATTATCTGGATGGTGTCGGTGTCTTTAATTTTAAGATTGCCGACTTCATCGAAACCGATCGTATCCCAATATCCAACTAAACCTACTTTTTTACGAGCGTTGTTGTATAGCAATGTTGCTGTACTAGCTTTACCACCACTAATCAATGTACAGTATGGTGAAAACTCACTGTAGAAATGTGATTTACCTGTACCTCTCGGACCTAACTCTATGAAATTGTAGTTTGCTTGAACCAACGGCATTAAACGCGCTAAAAAGTGAAGCTTAAGTCGTTTGCCCTCGGGAACTCTTCCTTTGTATTCTGAAGGCAGATTATCAATTATTTCCGGATTTATACCGACACTTCTGAGAACCACATCAATCCATTCATCAGTAGTGAAGTTTTTTCTACCTTCTAGAAATCGATTAAAGTCAAACCTGGAGAGTTGAATTGGTTTTAAGTCTTCGATATAGAAAGCATAATCATCTTCATCTATCTCATTATAACCTACGGTAACTTCTGCCCAAACACCGCCTTCTAAAAGCTTTTCATTGTCTTTATAGAATTTTTCATTAATCGCAATTCTATTCGATCCGAAATTCTCCATTTCAGCCCAGTGACGCTTTTCTCGTTCTTTGTATTTGACATGGACTCTATCAATAAACTTGTGCCGCCCTTTTTGTTGCACCATTGATTGCGCCTTATTGGCTTCATCTGGTCTTACATAGTTTTTCTCTACGACTTCTAATACAGCTTTCTTACCAGCAATTATTTCATCTGGATCGTCAGTTGCGCAATACTTTGCTAACAAAAACTCAAGAACAAAGGAAGGTACGTTCGCGGCCTTCTTGATGTCATGAACCAAGTCTTTTCTAACAACCTTTCCAGGATAGAATTCATTTAATTTTTTATCTAATGTGTCCATAGTTTACATGTAATCAGTTGTTAATTTTAGTTCTGAGAGAATTAGGCCTGTTGCAGGTGATTTCGCATACACAATAAAATCACCTTCAAAATCCTCATCCATTGCTAATGAAAATTTCATTGATGCTCCCTGTTCAATTTCAACATAGCCTGTAGTTGAATTAACAGATTCTGAAGGTGCCGGGTGACCAACAATTTTATCTTTACTTATAGCTTCAATTTGAACATCGATTAGATCCCCAAACAATGACTGACCAAAAGTGGCCAATTCTAATGATGGTCGTAAAGTTGTTATTGCTCCCGAAGCTTTTCCTTTATAAGTCAGGTTGACCTGAATTTCTTCTTTAACCTTACTTTTCTGAGGACGATAGGTTAAGCAAGGTGTAATGATTTCTTGTAATGATATACCTTCATGAAAAAACTGCTTTCCTCTTTCATAAGTAGCGTAATTCTTTAAGAAAAGGAATTGATCTATTTCTGAATTTACATTCAAATCTGAAGCATTAAATTCTATATGATCAGAATTACTGGCACCTTTGCCTGCTACACATCTTGACTTTTGTAAAGACCATTCTCCAACAGGTTTTTCACTCTTATTACCCGCTTTGAATTCATCAATTAGAACAAATCCATGATCCGCTGCCAGAACGAATTCTTCATAGCCTTCATCTCGCAGTTTGCTCGATACTTTTAGAATTTTCATTAGCGCTTGCTCGATAAGTAATTGCGCATTATCTGGTGAACTTTCACCGGCTTGATCAATTTCAGTTGTCGTGACAAACAGCAAATCTGATTTTTCATATTTGTCAGAAATCACATCCTTTTCCCATGCCCATGAAGCTTTATCACCCAATATATTCAATGCATATTTCATTCTAGCATCACGTGAAGCTGATTCAACATCCGAAAGGTAGGGCTCTAGTTTTTTGCCTTTTAATTTGAGAGATAAGTTCGTGTCCGCTTTTGGCATTAGGGCTGCCATAGCATATTTAGTAACTGTAGGTGAGAACGCTAATGAAGGTTCTAGCTCGATATCAAATGATGCTCTTTCCAGCCTTGATTTTAGCTGACTTGCAAGTTCATAACGTAGCGCATCTGCAAGAAAGTAAACAGTTTTCTTTCCTGACTTTACAATCGGCTCTACTCGTTTATCGAATAATTCAATATTTCGTTGAATTGATAGAGAGCTTAATCCTTCTTTTTCAACAGACTCCAAGAATGATTTCTGAATTGACTCTGTAAAAGCTAAATAGGCATCAACGGCAAACTTATGTACCTCTTTCAAAAGAGGAGAAATTGAAATAAGTTCTGCTACATTCTTATCTAGTTCGCGATGTAAGGTGTCCAATTCATATACTTCATTAGCGTACCATTCAACTATTGAATTAATATCGGTATG
>Ga0209992_10004650_pt1 | contig 10607 bp, 15 predicted proteins | sample 2SBtaG_2_FD_182564 | JGI IMG/M metagenome (GOLD analysis project Ga0209992, IMG submission 182564) | Deep subsurface microbial communities from Kolumbo volcano to uncover new lineages of life (NeLLi) - 2SBTROV12_ACTIVE470 metaG (SPAdes)... | ecosystem: Environmental > Aquatic > Marine >... | reverse complement strand
TTAAAGAAAAAATTTCAGATAAATGATGAATTTCATAGGTAATTTTTTTTAACCAATCAACTTCATGAACAAATAAAATATTCATGCGATAGTTCAAAATAACAATCTTTTAACTGTAATCACAAATATATCAGATTAAAACTAAAATCCATATTTTTCACGAATTTCTTTTTTTATCAAGCCTTTTTTGCTCACGTTCTTAGTTTTTTGAGCAGGATTTCCTGAAAGTATAATTCGTGGTGGCACATTTTCTGTCACCACAGAACCTGCTGCCACAATTGATTCCTCACCTATTTCAACACCAGGACAAATTGTAACTCCTCCTCCAACTGCACAACCCAAACGTAATTTTGGTGCTCTGATTACTGATTTTATATCTCTCAGATGTCCAATTGGTGAATTATTAGTAAAGGTAACACCTGGACCAATAAAAACAAATGATTCAATTATTGAATCTGAGCCAATCTCGGTATTATTTTGAATTAAACATCTTTTTCCAATCGACACATTATTTTCACAAATTGTATTTGATCCAATTGAAGAATCATCCAGTATATTTACATTTTCTCTAATTATTGCATTATGATTAATCCAACAATTGTCATGAATCACAGTATCAACATAAATTGTTACATTTGTTCTAATCAAAACATTATTTCCAATTTTAATTCTAGGTTTAATGTTAATTATATCTCGTTTTTTATTAAGAAATTCTGTTTTATCCTCATAATGTCCTGTAATTGTGTCATATCCAATTACAGAATTATCTTCAATTACAGTATTATTTCCTATTGAACAAAATCCTAAGATTACATTATTACCGATTTTGCAATTATTTCCAATTGTAACATTTCCCAAAAAAATTATATTTTTTCCTAGTGTACACTTTTTTCCAATCTTGAGTTTTTTGTTATTTTTTTCAGTCATGTAAATAATCTTTAATTTATTCCAGGATTAAAATCTGTTAGTTTAGAAATTTGAAATCCTTCTGCATAATCATTTCCAGATAAAAATCCCCAATGTTTTTCTCTATCGAATATTTCTTTTCTCCATCTTTGTTCACGTCTACTCCATTCATTCTTATATTGTGAAAGAATTTTTTCTTTTAAATTATACTGTTCTTTATTAAAACTAAAAAATAAATTTGGTTTGAAACTATTAACATGATCATTATATGAATTAGATTGATACATAACAAAATTTTTCACATTTCTAAAAGCAGTTCTAGAAATTTCCCATGTAGCCTTATGATCTGTATTAACATCACCAAACCAATGAGTAAAAATTAAATCAATATTATTTTCCCTTGCTAATTCTTCCAACACTATCATAATTTCCTTATTATAAGTCAGTTTACTGTTAGGTTGTTTTGGTGTATCTAGATATGTCGTACCTATGATTTTGAAGGAATTTGTTCCAAACTCTAGGGCTTCTTCTTCAGACATCCCTTCATTTTCATTTTTTCCATATAACGAACTACAAACTACAACTGAAAAAATCTTATGTCCATGATCTGTAAGTCTTTTTAATGTTAATCCACATCCTATTTCAAGATCATCCCAATGAGCTCCAACTGCAAGTATATTCATATTCAAAGAAAAACTAAGTGTTCTTAAAAGTATGATGATTCAATAATTTTAGATTTTATGACTCAAATGTCATTAGCAGAAAGTAAAATAAGAAATAGAAGCACGTGGAAAGCAAAAATTGTTGTGAAGTAATGTCAAAAAAGCTATATAATATAATCTCACGAGTTATGGAAATCGAATCTTCAGAATTGACTGATGAATCAAGACCAGAAGATATTGAAAATTGGGATTCCTACAATGGTTTGTTGTTGGTAGATGAACTGGAATCTGAATTTAATGTATCATTTACAGTAGAAGAAGTATATGATGTTCATTCAATTGCAGATGTAAAAAGACATTTACGAAATCATGGAGTTATATTAAATGATTAAAGAAAATTCTTTTCTTAAAAATAATTTACTAAGTCATATGACTTTCTTAAAAATAAATAATAGATGTGAGTTGAATTATTCTTGTTAAGTGAAAAACATGTTCTCATATCAGGATGTAATGGAGGTATAGGTATTGAAATTTTAAAATTATTGGTAAAAAATAAGGCTAAAATTAGTATTTCCTATCATAAAAATAGAAATCAAATAGATAATTTTCTATCTGAAAATAAAGAATACACTAAAAATTTACAAGTATATCAAGCAGATTTAACAAATGATAATGAACTTGATGTTATGTTGAATGCTGTTTTGAAAGATCAACCGGTTGATATTTTTATTCATTTACCAACATACCCATATGTTCATAAAGATTTAATGAAAACAACATGGCAAGATATTCAAGATCATATTAACTTGCAAACAAAATCATTTTTTAATATTTCAAAACATTTAGTGCCAGATATGAAATTAAAAAAACATGGCGTAATTATTAGTATCTTGACTTCATATGTTGTTGGTAAACCACCAAATGGTGTAAGTGATTATGTAGTTGGAAAATATTCTTTATTAGGATTAACAAAATCTATGGCAGTGGAATTAGGAAAATTTGGAATCAGAGTTAATTCAGTTTCTCCATCAATGGTAAATACCCCTCTTACGGATAAATTACCTTTAAAACTAAAAGAGATGACAAAATCTCAGATTCCGCTTGAAAACAGATTGGCAGAACCTACAGAAATAGCTGGAGTAGTTCTTTTCTTATGCTCTGAATATGCAAATTATATGAGTGGTGACAATATTCTTGTTACTGGTGGTTCTTCAATGAACTAAATTGCTGAAACTTTCATAAATATGCATAATATCAAAAACGTATGAAATTTCTTCCTCTGAAATACAGGAATCAAACATATGGTTTTTTAAGAAAACTACTTGCACGTACAATACCAGACAGTTACAAACTAAAAACAATTGTTAATATGTCCACATTAAAAACTTGGGAAAAACAGCAAACCACTTTTCCAATTTTTGCAACAAGATATGAAATGTATGATTTTATTCAAAAAAAATATTTGGAAAATGAATCTGTTGATTACCTAGAATTTGGTGTTTTTGAAGGCGCATCTATTGATTATTGGCGTAAATTAAATCAAAATACTCAATCTAGATTTTATGGTTTTGATACTTTTACAGGTCTACCTGAAGCATGGAAAAATGTGCTATCAGACATACCAAGTGGAACTTGGACCACTGAGGGCAATCTTCCCAAAATAGATGACAAAAGAATTACATTTTACAAAGGGTTATTTCAAGAAACAATTGATCCATTTCTTGAAAAATATCAACCTAGCAATAAAATTGTGATTCATAATGATTCAGATTTGTATTCCTCTAGTTTGTATTTATTAACTAGACTTGATGATATAATTAAAAAAAATACAATTATTATTTTTGATGAGTTTAGCAATGTCATGCATGAATTTAAAGCGTTAGAAGACTATTGTTCAGCATACAATAGAAAATACAAAGTAATAGCTGCAACTGAGAATTTTTATCAACAAGTTGCAATTATGTTTGAAAATTAGATTTTTTATATTAGATTTGATAAACCGTCTTTAAGTTTTATTGAAGGAGTAAATCCCAGTGTCTTTTGAAGTTTTTGGTTACTAGTAGAATTACATTTTACTACTCCATGAATGACATTTCTAAAAATTGGTTTTAATTCTGATTTACCCATAATTTTAGCAAATATTTTAGCCAATTCAAGAATGGATGTAGATTTAGATGTTGCCAAATTAAAAACATCAAATTTTTTCTTGTCATATTTTATAGATAGGAAAAATGCCATTGCAATATCATTTACATGAATAAAATCTCTCGTTTGTTTTCCATCACCAAAAATTATAGGACGTTTGTTATTTTTTAAACGATCAAAGAATTTTGATATTACCCCAGCATATGCATCATTTTGTCTAGGACCATAGATGTTAAATGGTCTAAAACATACAATGTTTATACCAAATAAATCAGAATAAATTTTGCAATATTGTTCTCCCGTTAATTTTGAGCCTGCATATACAGTGTTTGGAATAGTTATCGTATTTTCATTACTTTTCCCTTCAAAATCTCCAAAAATTGCTGCTGATGATGTAAAAATAAATTTTTTAATATTTTTTTTTCTACAAAATTCTAACATGTTTAATGTACCATTTACATTTACATCATTTACTAAAATTGGATTTTCGATAGATTCTATAACACTAGCAATAGCTGCAACATGAATTATGGCATTTGCTTTAGGTAGTTTCATTAGATTTTTCATATTTCTTATATCGAATTTATGGAATTCAGCTTTTTTGTTATCTACAAATTTTTTGATATATGAATAATTCCCACTATGTAAATTATCAACTATTATTGGATAATGTTTTTTTTTCACTAAAAGTTCTACTAAATGTGAACCCACAAATCCGGCTCCACCAGTAACAATTATTTTCATAAAATCACTCTGAATTTTCCTTTATTAGAGTTACAAGAGTGTATAATATTATTGATGTGAGTAAGAGAATTGTTCCAAATATTATAGAGCCAAATCCAATAATTGATGTACTCAATAATATTTGTCGAGTTTCTGCAAATCCTTGAATTGTCAATATTGTAAAAAATAATCCAATTCCTAAAAAAACTAATCCAGGAATTCCATAAAATTTTAGTGGATGTTCAATTGAGATAAATTTTAGAGTTTTCATAATTAATAAAATTCCTTTGAATTATTGTTTATATTTGAATTATTTTTATTCTTTGAAATGAATCGTTCAAAGGAAGTAAATTCAAATTTATTAATAATTTTAGTCATTTTTTTGGGGGCTTTTTTGAGATTATAATATGTAATAAAACGATCTATAAAAGGCAAAATAATTTTTGGCATTAATTCTGGGAGTAGTTCCCAAGAATGAATGTAAAATGTGGCAGGACTATTAATTTTATTAATGGATTTTATTGCAGAATTAATTACACTTTGAGGTAATGCTCTAAGATAAAATCCTCCACCTGCAGGAATTTGTTTAGTCAAAAAACTTGTTGTGAGTATAGGAAATTCTATCAATTGACCTGAAGGATCATTTTTTTCAGGTGAGGAACTAGAGATCATATAGGGTGTTGTTTGTGCATTTTTCATTCCATATAATCTAGTCTTAGCAGGAACTACACTACTATCATAAATATATCCATGAGACTCTAAAACATCAATTGCCCATGATGTAGATTCAGAAAATGAGAAGCTGGGAGCTCTAAACCCTTTAGATTTATTATTTGTGAGTTCAGAAAATCGTTTAAGTTCATCTGAAAAATTTTCTTTATAATTTATTTCATCTAATCTAGTATGAGACATTGTATGAAATGCGATTTCATGTCCATCTCCAATAATTTGATCTAAAAGTTCAGGTTTAAATTCTAATAATTCTCCAACAACAAAAAATGTTGCAAATGTATCATTTGTACGTAACCAATCAAGAATTTTTTCTATTCCATTAACTATCAATGGATTAGGAGATTTTTGTTTTTGATGTTTTTGGATCAATTCTGGATGATACCAATCTTCAAAATCAATTCCAAGTAGATTCAATTTCTCACCTATGTTATACATTATAAAAATAAAACATTAAGAATCAATCTTTTTTACAACTCTTGCAGGATTCCCCAATACCACACAATTATCCGGAATATCTTCACCAACCACACTACCTGCACCAATCATAGAATATTCCCCAATTGTGACACCAGCAGTAATAATACAACCTGGAAAAATTACAGATCCTTTTTTTATTATAACTGGAGCAACTTTTCGTGGAAAAATTTTTTTAAGTTTTGGACTAGCAGTTGGATTCACATGTGCAAAAATCATTGAATTGTTACCGATAGTTACATTATCTTCAATTGTTACTAATTGTGGATAAACAAGATCAATTAAAACATAAGGTGAAATATGACAAAAATTTCCAATGTTAACTCCTCTGGCACGTTGCATTTTAATTATAAAACTTGACAAAGGTGCAAAATATGCTAATGAGTGTAAAATCCAAGTTTTAAAAAATTTACATTTTAAATAAAATTTTCCAAAAGTTCCCTTAAGGTCATAATACTCTAAAACTTCATTTTCATTCTTGTCATAAGGGTTTTCTGCATCATCCATAGTGTACTAATTGCAAAAAATAGCATGTATCTAAAAGGTTTCTGGTAATTTCAATAGTTCAATCGTAAATATAATTAATATAGAAAAAAAGAAGATTATTAATCATGCCTGATGAAAATTCACTTTCTCATTATATCAATAAATCCAAAGAGATTACAAAGAAATTTGAGAAAAAAATTCGAATAGGTCTTTTATCAAGTTATACTATTAATGGATTAAAAGAAATTCTTCAGGTAAAATCTGCAGAGAGGAATATTTCCTGTATGATTTATGAAGCTCCTTACAATCAATATTCTCAAGAAATATTAAATCAAGATAGTGAACTTTACAAATTTTCACCTGAATTAACATTTTTAATTATTGATACAAGAAATATTTTTGGAGATCTATTTCGTTTTCCATACTCTGTTTCAAGTTCAGATAGGAAAAAAATTGCAGAAAAAAAAATTAATGAAATAAAAAATTTAGTAGATAAATTTATAGAAAAAACAAATTCAAAACTTGTAATAACAAAATTAAATATTCCATCATTTTCTCCAAATGGGATTATTGAATCAAAAACTGAATATAGTTTTCATGAAATGATTAAAGATTTTAATAATATTATGATGAAAAATTATATTAATTCAGAAAATGTGTTTGTATATGATTTTCAAACATTTGTATCAAAAAATGGTGAAGATAATATTTTTAAGTATAGTCAATTCTTTTTTGGAGATATAAAAATTTCAATGGAATATTTACCTATTTTTGGACAAGATTTAATGAAGTATGTAATTGGTTATCTTGGAATAACAAAGAAATGTATTGTATTGGATCTTGATAATACACTTTGGGGAGGCATTGTTGGTGAAGATGGTTTTAATGGAATAAAGTTAGGTCCTGAACCCCCCGGAAATGCATTTATGGAATTTCAAAGAGTACTTCTTTCATTACATCAACGAGGAATTATTTTAGCAATCAATAGTAAAAATAACTATGAAGATGCAATGAAGGTAATCAAAGAGCACCCATACATGATACTAAAAGAAGAACATTTTGCTGCAATACGTATTAATTGGAAAGATAAAGTCACAAACATGAAAGAATTAGTGCAAGAAATCAATATTGGTTCTGATAGCATTGTATTCATAGATGATGATCCTATGAATAGAGAATTTGTTAAGTCTATTTTTCCAGAAATTCTAGTTGTAGATATATTAAATGACCCATCTTCATATGTATCAACAATTGAAAATATTATTGATTTTAGTGTTTTAAAAATCACAGAAGAAGATAAGAACAGAGGAAAAATGTATTCCAAACAAAAAATGATTAGTGAATTAGAAGAATCTACACCAGATCTTCAAACATTTCTTAGTCAACTTGATCTAAAAATTACAATTAAAGAAGTTGATAAGTTTTCTTTACCAAGAGTTTCACAATTAATTTTAAAAACAAATCAATTTAATTTAACGACAAAAAGATATCAAGAATTAGATATTGAAAAAATGATTCAAGATCCGAAATTTATAGTTGGGTGTGTACAAGTAGAAGACAAATTTGGTGACAATGGAATTACAGGTGTATTTATAATTAAAAAAGAAAATGATAAAGAGTGGATTATAGACACATTTCTAATGAGTTGTAGAATAATGGGAAGAGGTATTGAACAAGGGATTATGGCTTACATTAAAAACAAAGCTAAAAATAATAAAATAAAAAAGATTAAAGCTGATTTTTTTCAAACCCAAAAAAATAAACCCATTGAAAACTTTTTGCCAAATTGTGAATTCAAAGAAGAAAAAGAAACATGGACATATACAATAAAATCAGAAATTGAAATTCCAGATTATCTTACAGTAAAGGTAGAATGATGTCAGAAAAACTCTATCAAATAATTTCAAAAGTCATGAAAATAGATTTTTCAACAATTACTGATGAATTAGGACCTGAAACTATAGAAAATTGGACTTCATTTAACGGATATGTCTTATTAAATGAATTAGAAACAGGATTTGAGGTGAAATTTACGATAAATGAAGCAATGGATGTTAGAAATATTGCAGATATTAAGAGACATTTAAGAAATAAAGGAATAGGCATAGATGAATAATCCTTTAGAATATTCATTTGATGAAATTAAAGTTGGATTAATACATAATTTTGATGTAAATATAGATGAAGAATTAACAAAAAAATTTGCCAATATTTCAGGGGATTTTAATCCATTACATATGGATGAACAATATGCAAAAGAAACAAAATTTGGGAAGAGAGTTGTTCATGGAATGTTATTAGCTTCATTTTTTTCAAGACTAATTGGTATGTATTTACCAGGAAAAAATGCTCTATATTTTTCTCAAAATTTAAATTTTGTAAAACCATGTTTCATAGGAGATAAAGTAACAGTACAAGGAGAAATAATTGATAAGAGTGAGGCCACAAAAATTATCAAATTAAAAACTTCAATTAAAAATCAAGAAGGAATATCATTGGTTGAAGGAACTTCACAAGTAATGATTAGATAAAGAAATGTTCAAACAAATTGGAATTGGAATAGATGTTGCAGATGTTGAAAAATTTGAGAAAATAAAATTTGAGAAAAAACCTGAATTTTATAAAAAGATTTTTTTACCATTTGAAATTTCTTATTGTTTAAAATTCAAAAATCCTTATGAAAGATTTGCAGGAAAATTTGCTATTAAAGAGGCAACAATTAAAGCTATTAAAGAAAATATTCAAATGATAGAAATAGAAACTATACATATTAAATCAAAACCAAGTATAAAAATTAAAAAATATAAAAAAAAGTATCGATTTCAGGTTTCGGTTAGTCATGACAAAAAAATTGCTGTAGCAGTTGTAATTTCATTTAAAATGATTTAATTAAAAATCTAAATTTAGGGAAATCTTTTTTTTATACTTTTATTTCTGATTAAATTAACCATAGAATAAAGAAGGACAGCAGACATTAGTAATATTGAACCAAATGTAACTGAGCTAACTCCAATAATTGCAGAACTTAATAGAATTTGGCGTGTTTCTGTAAAAAGTTGAATTGTATAAATTAGAAAAATCAAACCGAATGTAAGGAAAATACTACCAGGAATACCATAAAATTTCAATGGATGTTCCATAGAAATGAATTTGAGGGTGCTCATAACTACAGAAGAACCGTGAGAAATCGGATTTTGAGAGGAAGTATCTCCATCATATAAAATAATTATTGGAACCTCAGTAATTTGAAATCCTTTCTTACTTGCTTTAATTAATATCTCGTTTGAAACTCCCATTCCAGATTCAGATGGTGTGATTTCTTCAATTACTCGTTTCCTATATCCTCTAAAGCCACTTTGTGAATCAGTAATATTTTGTTCTAAGGAAGTATTTGCTAATTTAGTAAGAATTTTGATTCCTACTTTTCTATATCCTGGAACATTCTTTCCACTATCATCTAAAAATCTAGAACCAATTACAAGATCAGATTGGCCATTTTTGATAGGATCTAATACAGTTTGAATATCTTCAATTCTATGTTGCCCATCTGAATCTAAGGTAATTAGTGATTCAGATTTTTCTTCTCTTGCTTTTAAGAAAATTGAACGAATCGCAGCACCATATCCTAAATTTTTTTCATGTCTGACAACTATTGCTCCCATTTCTTTTGCTATTTTTCCAGTAGAATCACTAGAACCATCATCACAAACTATGATTTTATCAGTAATTTTTTTTAATTCTTTAATAATTTTTGAAATATTTTTTTCTTCATTAAATGCAGGAATTCCTACGGTAATTTCCATTAAATTCACTACATATCTTTTTTGAGCATCATAAATCCATCATAATACATTTTCAAATCTTTTAAATTTCTAATCTTTAAGAATTTGTTGAAAATGTATGAAGGTCTGAAATAATATTCCTTGTATGCTCTTTTTGCCCAATATTCTAGATCTTTAGCAGATAAGGCATTTGTTGTTAACACAGGAGCTTGAATTCCACCAACACCAACTCCAGAATATACAAATTTATCCCAAGTATCATCAAGTTTTACTAGACCAGATTTTACTGCTTCATCATATAATTTATTTCCTGGAAAAGGCATAGTAATTGCAAACATAGCATACGTACAATTGAGTTTTTTTGCAAAAGAAATGGTTTTCTTTATTGTTTCTTTTGTCTCTTTTGGAAGTCCAATCATAAAATATCCAACAGTTTCAATTTTTGCGTTATGAGTCCATTTAATTGCATTCTCAGCTTGTTCTAATGTTGCTGCTCCACCTTTAATTTCATAAATGAATTCACCATGTTCAATTCCATATGAAATCATTCTACATCCTGCATCCTTCATAGCATAAAGTAATTCTTGATCAACTAAATCAACACGTGTTTCAGCATCCCAAGTTAACTTGAATCCAAGTTTTTCAGGAGTCATTTCTTTCATTAGTTTCATAGTTGCTTTTCTATTTAGAGACATTA
>Ga0209992_10004649_pt1 | contig 10612 bp, 11 predicted proteins | sample 2SBtaG_2_FD_182564 | JGI IMG/M metagenome (GOLD analysis project Ga0209992, IMG submission 182564) | Deep subsurface microbial communities from Kolumbo volcano to uncover new lineages of life (NeLLi) - 2SBTROV12_ACTIVE470 metaG (SPAdes)... | ecosystem: Environmental > Aquatic > Marine >... | reverse complement strand
CCGAAAAAAACATAAAGCAAAGTGAGGGTAGCCATAAAGAAGGCAGCCACAAAGAAGGTAGTAATGGTCAAGATATTTCACAAAAAGACAAAGAGAAAAGGATGGGTATCTTCCACTATAACGAGGGAAACAAAAATTTTAAGGAGGGACAATATAAAGAAGCAATTATCAATTATAAAAAAGCACTCCATCACAATAAAAGTTTCAAAGAAGCCAGAATAAACTTGAGCACGGCTTACATGAAAAATTCCAATTTCGAAGAAGCGTTAAAAACTCTACAGAGGGGAATGGTGCTGGACTCCAAAAATCCACATATCCATTACAATTATGCTTGCTATTATTCTTTAACGGGACAACCTGAAGCCAGCCTGGAAAAGTTGCAAACAGCTATTCAATTTGGTTTTAACAATTTTAAACAGATTGAAACAGACCCTGATCTTGAAAAGCTTAGGCAATCGCCTGAGTTTAAACGTTGGGCTCTCGTATCTAATATTTGAATTTTATTCAATGGGAATCAAGGCAATCTGGCCCGAAGGATTGATCTTTAATCCCACCTCTCCATTTAGCAATTTTAACATGGGCTCGCCGATGCACTCTTTTCGCCAGCCCTGTAGAAGAAAATTTTCACCCATATTCAACTTTTGTCCAAAGTGGGTTGCAAAACAACGAATTCGCTTACGGTCGGCTAAAACACTAGGTTCTATTTTTAGTTCTTCGGAACGAATTTGAACGAAAGCAGACAACAACTCTTCAATGCCACGCGTGGTTGAATAACCATCAGCTTCTGGCAGCTTAGGCAAATCTGCTTCAGGCACTTCATTTCCTTTTTTTACCGCTTTTAAAATAGCAGCGCCACTTTTGCCAGCTTCTTTATGGTGGAAACCCCTAAGAGTTGAAAGTTCTTTAATCTCCTTTGGCATTTTCCTGGCGATTTCAAGCAACGTCTCATCCCGAACAATGGATTTTGCCAAACAGTCGCGAGCAATAGCAACTTTTTCCCTCCAAGCAGCCAACTCTCTTAAAACAGCCAAATTTCTGCGACTCAGGCTTCTTAAGCTTTTAATTTTCAAAAATCGTGTTTGTGGGTCGGGCAAAGCAAACGTGGCAGGATCTTCCCAGTTATTAACCTCCCCAGCAACCCAGTCAGCTCTTTTTAACTGCACCAGTCTATCGAGGAGTTTTTCATAAGCTGGAAGGAGATAGCGTACATCGTCTATAGCATATTTGATTTGATTCTCGCTTAAAGGACGTCGGCACCAATCGGTATAAGTTTCAGACTTATGGATATGCTTGCCTAAAGCTTTTTGTATTAACTTTGCAAAAGAAATTTGCGATCCCCAACCAACAAGTGCAGCCGCAACTTGAGTATCAAAAACGGGTGGGATGACTTGTCCGCAAAGACGCACTAGAATCTCAAGGTCCTGACGTGCTGCATGAAACACTTTTATTTTTTTGGGGTCTTTTAAAATTTCTAATAACGGTGTTAAATCATTCAAAATAATTGGGTCAATCGCAGCAAATCCTGCTTTTCCGCCAACCTGAATGAGCCCAATGCGGTGGAAATATGTTCTTTCACGAACGAATTCTGTGTCAACAGCAAGAACATCAGAAGATTGTAAACTCTCACAAAATGTTTTTAATTGATCTGAGGATGTTATATACATAAACCTCTTAATTTATTTAGCCAAACTTGGAACTCTATAATCTGATAAGGTCTGGAATTATATGAAATTATTTCTTAAATAGGTAGGACTAATAACACTAAACCAACTGTAAAATAAAAAGGCCTAGCGATTATATCGCTAGGCCTTTTTTAATAAATAGCTTATAGAGTTATCAAGTCATCAACTATCTGTTAATTGAAATTCCTCATTACTATAAATCTTATTATCAGTATTTGCAGTGCCCTTTTCTTTATCTGTAAAATCTATCAAATTTTGTTCCCCCTCTTTCCAAAACCGGTTGCTTAGTTTTTTTGGGGACAAGACCTTCTTGAGCTCACCTTTGGCATCGAAAACCTTCACCTCATAGAACATATCGCGCCGTGCCTCCTAAAAATGTTCTCAATATCTTGTTATTAAAGGCTATAGTTAAACCTCGAAACAAGATTTATCCTGAAAAACATATTTAGCTTAAGTATAATTATTTATATTGTCAATACAATAAGTCTTTTTTTTTCAATAGTTAAACTCTGAATTACAGCAATATTCTTATTAATTACCATTTTGATCTATCAAAACGTAAAAAAACACAAAAAAAATAGCAGGTTTCTTTGTAAAAATTTAACTAAATTAGGCAACTCCCTTTTCTAATTTTTACTTCTTAAAGCATTGATTTTAAACAATAATTTTTATACGAACCTAAATATTAATAACCCTCATTTTTCATTGACTTTCACCATGTCATCCCCTATCTTTAAATTACATATTGTGGAGCACCTCAGTACTACACTTTGTTCCGCCCCATCCACCCTTCTCCAATGAGAAGCAATGTTAATATTGGGAATAGACACATCCTCACCTACAGGAAGTGTTGCTCTCTTAGATAATGATTATGTAATTTCTGAATCGCTGCTTAATAGTTCTCAGAGGTATTCTGACAAACTATTGATAGAGGTGGATGCAGTATTCAATAGCTCTAAAATAAAATTAAACCAAATAGATGGGTTTGTGATAACTACAGGCCCGGGGTCATTCACCGGACTTAGGGTAGGGATGAGTTTCCTTAAAGGGTTAATCCTGGCAACCCAAAAACCGTTTGCATCTGTGAATACTTTGGATGCGTATGCAGAAACGGTACAACCTGGACCGTACGCTATATGTCCGGTATTGGATGCTAGAAAAAAAGAGGTATATACCGCTTTGTACAATTCTGAAAACGGTTTATGCGTAAGAGAAACACCTGACCAAGCCATCAAACCAGGGGACCTATGCGATCAAATCAAAAAACCCACTGTATTTGTAGGAAATGGCTTGGTGGCTTATAAAAAACTCCTATCATCTCGTCTTAAAGAAAAATGTATACACAACGCACCTTTAAAAAAACTTACAGTGGCGGCCAGCGCAAGTTTAATAGTTTCTCGGGACTTAAAAGAAAACTTTCAAACCAATCTGGATTCCTTAACGATTAATTACATCCGGCCCTCAGAAGCAGAACTAAATTACAGTAGGGCAGTATTATAAAAATAAGGAGACTATAAATGAATATCGATCCTGAATTACTCGAAAAAGTCCAAAAAGAAAATGATGAATTTCGTGGGCTTTATAGAGAGCACATAACACTTAAACAAAAAGTTGAGGAGTTCAATAAAATGAAAATCATTACTCCCGAACAAGAGATTGAAAAGAAAAAGCACCAGAAACAAAAATTAAGTCTCAAGGATCGAATGGAAAGAATATTGAGCGAATATGAATCAAGCGCCAATTAACTCAGAATCTTCAAACAAATATAGGATGAACTGATCTTTCTTAGGGGTACTAAGTAAAATCTAAAGCCATCTTCTTAAATTGGGAAAACAATGTGACCCCTCTTCCGATTTTCTAAAGATTTATGTGAGCTTGGAAGCTGTGTAAGGTGGTCTAAAAGGAAGCTGATACTTCCCGACCTCTAAAATTAGCTCATATAAACACCCTTAGAATAAGCTGCTACTAATTGTAGTAAAAACCTGGACGACACAACAGTCTCTGCTGGCTTCAGGTCGCCGATGACACCTACCAGTGTTTCTGCCAGATCACGATCTCCCTTCAATGCTCTCACCACTTGGTTACAAAAAAACTGATTACAAATAAGTTTCTGTAAAATCCTACTCAGTAAAAACTTCTTATCAAATTCTTTTTTTCTTCTTACCTCGTAAATATTTAAAGCATCTCTTGAAAAATTAAAATTTTTCAACGCCTTTACAGCAACCTCTACAGCAATCTCAGAACTTCTCAAAGAAAGATAAATTCCTTCACCAGTAAAAGGATCGATGAATCCCATGGCGTCACCCACCAAAAGTAAACCGCCACAGGGCACCGACTTAACGGAAAAAGCCAGTGATTCTACAGTACGTACCGATTCAAGACATTTAGCATTTCGAAGAATCTTATAACGCTGCGAGTTTTTCATCACTGTATCCAAATAAAACTTGTCAGGGTTTTCTCCATTCATCGAATGCCTATTAACAACCAGCACCACATTGGCACGATCTCTTCCTACATTTGAAATACCCGTATAACCAGGATCAGAAACATGCATATAACAATAGTCATCGCTAATTTGCGCGCCTTCCCAATGCGCCGCCATAGCGATTTTAACTTCTCCAACAGGTTCTTTCTTTAAATGAAATCTTTTTAACGACAGTGCGTTTCTTCCGCCAGCATCAATTACCAAAGGTGCATGGATGGAAAAAGAAGTTTTATTCTCATCCCAACCACGAGCACCAATGACGCAATCGTCTTCAAACAAAAATTCGGTAACCTTGCATTGCTCACGAACCTCAACTCCCGCGCGTTTTGCTTCTTCGATAAACAGAGAATCCAGCTCATACCTTGAAACTGACAAGCTGGTCGGACGTTCAGCTAGCTTCGGCTGAAGTGGATAATCGATGGAAAACTCTTTTCCCTCATAAGAGGAGATGGAAACCCCCTTCAATCTTTTAGGGTTCAACATTTCAATACGACTCAATATTCCTAGTCGATCAAGAATCGGATCCGCAGCAGGACTAATGAATTCTCCACAAACTTTATCACGCGGGAACTTTGCCTGGTCGCAAAGCACCACATTATAACCAAGTCGGCTTAGGCCAATTGCGGCGGAACAACCGGCCGGCCCGCCCCCGATGACAATAACATCCGCGTTATCCATTATTTTTCCTGGCTAGAAAGGCAATGCGATAAGGGAAGTGGCGATAAACTTCAAAAGTTTTGATTTCTGCTTGCTTGGCAAGCTGACGAAATTCTGAAGGGGTGAATGCGTTCATAACAGATACTGGGGCGTCATATCGAGTGAGACGATTGCGGGTAAAGATCCGTGTCAATAAAAATATGACCGTATGCGCAATTCGGCTGCGGTGCAAGTCATTGATCAAAAATCCTAAACGAGCAGATTTATAAATAGCCTTTATTATCGCGACCGCATTATCCCAGCTAAAATGATGCAGAGAAAGGTTGTTTATCGCTAAATCAAACTCATCATCTGTAAAGGGTAATGCAAGAATATCGCATTGCACCAAGCGGATTTCGGGATATTTTTGGATTTCGTCTTTCGCCATTTTAAGCATTTTGGCGTTGATGTCGATCGCTATGATTTTAATTGGAACACCCATTTTACGGGCAAGTTTAGCAAGGGCTATCGGCTGATCAGCCGAACCAGTAGCTGCATCAAGTATAGTAAAGGCTCGATCTAAATTGTGCCTCCTCAAAAATTTTTCAGCATGATAGAGAAGAACTCGATAACCGCTTAAATAGCGGTTTACAGTGGCAACATCAGTAAGGCTATCACGAACCTCTTCATAAGGAGCTTCATCAAGATCCAGTAATTCGTCTCTGAAGTTTCGGGGAGGGAAAAATAACGATTTCATAACACTAGCTGTGGGAGCAACCGACCACCTGAGAGCTAATCCCTAAAGAAAAAATATTGTTGTCCCGCCTGAATTCTTTTGCGCGTGAGGCTCAACGCCATATCTTTAAATATTCCACGAGTGGCTGGAATCATTATAAGCAATCCAATCGTATCCGTTACCACACCAGGGGTAATGAGTAACATACTGCAAAGGCTCATCACTGCTCCATTCAAAACATCATCAGCCGGAACTTCGCGTGATTTAAGGGATCGTTGGATTCTTTCAAAGCATTCGTTGCCATAACTACGGCTAACAACAATACCCACTAGAAAAGAAAACATAATCAACGAAATGGTATTAACTATACTAATCGAATCACTAACCCATTTCAGTCCGCAAAGTTCAATTCCTGTTCCTATCGCAAAAAAAGCGGTGACCTGAAAAAACATTCAAACCCCCCCCCAAAGAAAGCTAAAATTAAAGAGAGATAACCATATCATGCCCCCACCTCACCGAAAAGGGAAAAACATTTTCAGACCTAGCCCTTAGGCTTCCTAAAATACGCTTAAGTTTACTGGCCTTTTTGAAAAGCTAACAAGAAATCGATCACTGTTTCTAGCTGATCACCTGTTACAAACTGTTCAACGTCTTGTTTATCCAGGTTGCCTTTATTGTGGAAACTTTTGAAATCACCTAAAAAATTTTTTTGGTCCTCGTCTTTTGTAAAAGCGTACGCCTTAAGAAGGCGAACACCTTTGTTCCCCCCTCTTCCTTTTAGGCCATGGCAGAAAAGGCAATTATTTTTATAAACTTCAAAACCCTGCCCCGCCTCATTCGAAATATCGGCAACTTTTTTAAGAGGCATGTAATAATCGCTCAGCTTCACAAATTGGAGTTCCCTTATATTCGCTGTTAAAAATCGCTCTTCAAATGGAGGGTTTTTCCCATCAGGTACAAGCACGAGAAGCGGGTTTAACCAATCTGGTTTCGAGGAACCCAAGCTGACTTTAATTTTTGTAGCCAGCTGTAGATCGTATTTATGGATATCCAAAAGAGAAAGAAGTCCCTGGTAATCATCAAAACAATTGAGCAAAACAGCGTCTTCACCATTTTTCAATTGAAACTGATCAATTAATTTTAGAAGGGAAATAGCATCAAATTCAGTGCCCTTATATTTCATTGCACGGTCAAAGTAAGAACTGGGCATTCTTCTTGTTCCCAATGCTTCAATCTTTGCAAGAGTCCAGAGTTTTGAAGATACTTTGCTAAAAGAATCGTAAAGGGTGATACGATAATCAATTTTGGAGCCTATTTCCTTTACTTTTTCCTGTTTTCCAGCACAAGAAACAGAAATTAGTAAAAAAATTGTCATAAACCCGCAAAATATTTGTCTCACCTGTAAAAACCCTCTATTATAAATAAAAGTTTTCAAAGACTTACTTTTCATAAACTAACCCAAGGCACTACGGCCTTTAATTTAACATGGAACTAACATCTACTCCCGCAATCAGCCCAGAAAAAATGGATTTTCGAGCTTACTCGATATCCTGGAATCTCACCAAACGATGCAACCTCAATTGTGACCATTGCTATCTTGATGCAGAATTTCGTGGTGGACTTAAAACAGATGAATTAAATACAGAGGAATGTTTCCGCGTAATTGATCAAATCGCAGAGGTCAATCCCAACGCATTTTTAATTCTCACAGGTGGCGAACCACTTTTAAGACCAGATATCTACGAAATCATCCGTTATGCAGCTGACAAAAAGTTCATGGTTGTGCTTGGCACCAACGGCACCATGATCAATCGCGTCAATGCCGAAAAAATAAAAGAAGCGGGAGCCCATGGGGTAGGAATCAGTATTGACTCCATGAACCCCGACAAGCATAACAAGTTTCGTGGTGTAGAAAAAGCGTGGGAACATTCAATGGAAGCATTCGATATTCTGAATGAGGTAGGCGTAGATTTTCTCGTTCAAATGTCTGTTTCCGACATGAACTACAAAGAAATTCCAGATGTTGTTGAGTTCACTGAAAAAATAGGTGCCATTGCATTTAATCTTTATTTTCTAGTTTGTACTGGTCGTGGGCAAGGTAACACTGATATTTCAAATGCGGCTTACGAAGAAGCATTGAAAATGCTTTACGACCAACAGATGAAATACAAAGGCAAGCTAATGATCAACTCAAAATGTGCACCGCAATACAAGCGCGTTGTTTATGAGAATGATCCTGAGTCGGTCTATACCCGAACCTATTCCGGTGGCTGTCCGGCTGCAACGCATTACAGCCGGATATCCCCAGAAGGTAACTTAACCCCTTGTCCATTTATTGAAGAATCGGTCGGCAATCTAAAGTCACGTTCTTTTAAAGACCTGTGGGAAAATGCACCCCTTATGGTTCAGTTACGCGACCGAAAAGAACTTGATGGAAAATGTGGCAGTTGTGAATTTTCCGCCATGTGTTCCGGCTGTCGTGCCCGGGCATTTGCCGAAACCGGAAATTATATGGACCCCGATCCTTCTTGCGATTACGAACCCGGCAAGTATGGTGGAAAAGCAATAACTCTAAAAGTTGAAGACACACTAGGACTGGAAGTTGAGTTTCAAACTCAATGGACCCCAGAAGCTAAAGGCAGGTTAGACCGTATCCCCTCTTTTGCGCGCGGCATGGTTGTAAAGGGCATAGAGAAATTTGCTGCAGAACGTAATATAAGAATCATTGATGAGGCTGTTGTAAAACAGTCGCGAGAAGAAATGATCGAAAAACGTGGCGCAATGTTTCCATTTCTGAAAAAATTTATCAATTCCGAAAAGGGCTAGGCGCGCGGCCAAGAAAAAAGCACCCCGTACCAAAAGCTAATTCAAAAAATAAATAAGGGTTTGTAGAATTAAACGGTAGGTCGGGAAACGAAGTTCGTTGTTTTCCAGTTCACTTCCAGTTGAAGCGGATTGCCAGATCTACTTTGGTAATTTACGTAACCGTGTTCCTCGCCGTATAGATAGAGATCGCGTGTAATTTCGACATCTTGTTTGCAGTAATGTATGATTTTGTCAATCTTCCCCTCCTTATACCACTGCAGCGATATCAAACCATCAGCTGACTTTTTAGCATTCAAGGTATGTTGCGCCAAATGATTGAGGCTCAAGCGAAAGTTGAGAAGTTTCTTAACATCAACCAGCATATCGAAGGTATTAATCTCTTGCAGATCGAAATCGGAGTATGGCTGTAGCACGGTATAATCAAATCCGATAACATTAAAACCGATGACCAGATCCGCTGTCCGGAGTTTTTCGACCAATATTTTTGCGTCTTTTTCTTCGTAGACGAAATAGTCTTGATCAATACTGTCCCAAACAACCCCAACGGCCAATTTCATTTTGTGGATATTACCCCAGCCCCCTACATCATCCGCACTTTTTTGGGTTTCCAAGTCAAAATATTGAATACGAGACTCTGGTTCTCGTTTAGTTGTTTTGGCCGATTCCTGATCTGCAGGTTCGCCAAATAGACCGAGTTGTTCAGACATATGAGCAGGAGTTAATTTAAGTATGTTTGTAATTTATCATCCTAAGGACTCAAATCAAAAATTATTTAATAAAGCATTATTTTAATTTAATTTATTTGGGTTGAATTTTCCAATTTTGCTAACTACGAGGGTAATTTAGCTAGAGTACTCTTAAACCTTATAAAACAAAGTTTACCTTTTTTAGGCTGACAAACATTTATTAAACTCGTTAACCTTCCCCTGATTTTTAAAATATTTTGCAACTATTTTCCTTGTCCTAAAATCCCAAAAAAATAAATAGGAGGAAAAGGTTTATATTATTCTTTTGACAAGCTGCTTTTTCATATGATAAAAGTCGAGCTTCTTTTTTCCCTAACAATTAAAGAAAAATCTATGAAGATTCACGAATATCAAGCCAAAGAAATTCTAAGAAAGTACAACGTTGCAGTTCCTAATGGAGTTCTGATTTCAAAAAAATCTGAAGCTGCCCAAGCAGCTAAAAAAATAGGAACTAAGGTTGTTGTTGTAAAAGCTCAAATTCATGCAGGTGGTCGCGGGAAGGGAGGTGGCGTCAAATTAGCCAAAACTCCACAAGAAGCCCAAAAATATGCTGGTGACATTATAGGTATGACATTAGTTACCCCGCAAACCGGGCCTGAGGGCCGCCTGGTTAAAAAGGTACTGATCGAAGAAGGGATGTCGATTGCTAAAGAACTTTATATGGGTATCCTTGTTGATCGAGAATCAAGCCAGGTTCTGATTATGGCTTCCGAAGCAGGTGGAATGGAGATTGAGGAAGTTGCGGCCGACACACCTGAGAAAATCATTAAAGAAATGGTAGATCCGGTTATCGGGGTTCAGCCTTATCTAGCAAGGAAAATTGCTTTTGCACTGAATCTTGAAGGTGCTGCATTAAAAGCTGTCATTCCCTTCATCATCAATCTCTATGACGCTTTTGTAAAAGAAGATTGCTCAATGCTTGAAATCAATCCGCTGGTCATTACTTCTGACGATCGTGTTTTAGCATTGGATGCAAAAGTGGATATTGACGACAATGCCATGTACCGGCATAAAGAAACGCAAACATACCGTGATATTGATGAAGAAGATCCCACTGAAGTAGAAGCCAGTAAGTTTCACCTTAATTACATCAAACTAAATGGAAATATTGGCTGTATGGTCAATGGAGCAGGACTAGCAATGGCAACAATGGATATCATAAAATTATCAGGTGGTGAACCAGCAAATTTCCTCGATGTAGGCGGTGGAGCGGATGAGGAAATGATAGAAAATGGCTTTCGAATTCTTCTTTCAGACGGATCGGTAAAAGGAATCTTCATTAATATTTTTGGCGGCATACTTCGTTGTGATGTTCTTGCAAGAGGTGTGGTTGCTGCAACCAAAAAACTCCATATCCAAATTCCAGTGGTAGTGCGAATGGAAGGAACGAATATGGAACAAGGGCATCAAATTCTTAAAGACTCGGGTCTTAATTTCCTTATTGGTAATGGAATGAAAGATGGAGCCCAAAAGGTGGTCAAGGCAATAAAATGAGCATACT
>Ga0209992_10004648_pt1 | contig 10613 bp, 11 predicted proteins | sample 2SBtaG_2_FD_182564 | JGI IMG/M metagenome (GOLD analysis project Ga0209992, IMG submission 182564) | Deep subsurface microbial communities from Kolumbo volcano to uncover new lineages of life (NeLLi) - 2SBTROV12_ACTIVE470 metaG (SPAdes)... | ecosystem: Environmental > Aquatic > Marine >... | reverse complement strand
GACCACGACGGAAGGACCAGACATGACCACCGGGCAGCTCTTCGCTCTGGACATCGCAGCCATCGTCGTCCTGGTGTTCGCGATCTACTTCCCGCGCTACCGCCGGCGCGACATGGTGGTGGCGATCCTGGGCGTCAACGTCGGAGTTCTCGCGGTCGCCAGCGTCCTCGCACAGGCCGCGGTGAGTGCCGGCCTCGGCGTCGGCCTGCTCGGAGTGCTGTCGATCATTCGCCTCCGCTCGGCCGAGTTCGATCAGGAGGAGATCGTCTACTACTTCTCCGCGATTTCCCTTGGCCTGCTCGGTGCGATCGCGATCTCGCCACGCTGGTGGACGCCGGCGCTCATGCTGGCGATTCTCGGCGCGCTCTTCCTCGGTGACCACCCGAAGTTGTTCGCCCGAACGCGCAATCAGGTGATCACCCTCGATCGGGCTTTCACCGACGAGCGCGAGCTGCGAGGTCACCTCGAGGAAATCCTGGGCGGACGGGTGTTCCGGCTCCGGGTCCAACAGGTCAACCTCGTGAACGACTCGACGATCGTGGACGTCCGCTACCGGCTCGACCCATGAGCAGCCTCGCCGACGTCTTCGAGCGCTATGGCACGATCACCGTCGAGGAGATGGACGCGATCGCCCAGTTGCGGACGCGTACCGACCGCAAATACGTCGTGACGCCGGAGCTCTGCCATCAGCTGGCGGTCGCGTTCGCCGACCGGCTCGATGTGGTGTCGGTCGGCGACGAGCGGCAGTTCGCTTACGAATCCACCTACTTCGACACCCCCTCGCTGCAGTCGTTCCACGGTGCGGCCCGCCGCCGCCGCAGGCGCTACAAGGTCCGTACGCGTCGCTACTCCGGCTCAGGCGACTCGATGCTCGAGGTCAAGATCCGCACCGGACGTGAGGAGACCGACAAGCGGCGGGTGCCTCTGCACGGCGCTCACGACGGGCCCCTTGCCACGCCGGACCACGCCTTCATCGCCAGCGTCGTCGAGGTCGACGGTGGTCCCGAGGCCTTGCGCCCAACGGCCGAAACGGCCTACCGCCGGACCTCGGCCGTCGACCGCTCCTCGCGGGCCCGGATCACCTTCGATGAGACAGTGTCCTGTCAGCTGGTCGGCGGGCCACGCGTCCACTTCGCCGGGGTGGTCGTCGAGACCAAGACGGCGGGCCCGGCTTCGGCCGTGGACCGTTGGTTGTGGCGCGAGGGCAACCGCCCGGTGCCCCTGTCGAAGTACTGCACGGGTCTCGCGGCGCTGTCTCCTGAGCTACCCAGACATCCGTGGCATCGCACGATCGCCCGCCACGTGTCGGCAACAGAACCCGCGTCGTAGTGTGAACCCATGGCCAACCGGCTGACCAAAGGCAACGTGTACCTGCGGTACAGCGACGAACCGTTGCCGGAGGCCTCCGCAGAGCTCCAGCGGCAGGGCTACAACGTGTTGCGCGGGGTCCTCGGCCTCGACGAGGTGGCAACGCTCCGTGCAGAGGTCGAGGAGGTCTTCGACGCACTGGACCCAGATGTCCGCCGTCCGGCCCGCAGCGAGATTCCCTGGAACGACTTCCGCTACGAGCTGCTCAACCGCTCGGCGGCGGCTCAGCGGATGGTGTGCAGCCGGGTGATTCTCGACGTTGTCGAACCGCTTCTCGGCGAGGACTGCCACGTGATCGCCAACACAGCCTGGCGCAACCCCGCCGGCGCAGACTTCGACCACGGTGGCGGGTTCTGGCACATCGACGCCGGTCCACACGTGCCGCGCCCAGCCGGAATCCCGTGGGACGAACGGATTCCGTACCCGGTGTTCGCCGTCGCGGTGCACGTTCTGCTCGCGCCGATGCCGATCGAGAGCGGTCCAACCGGCGTGATCCCCTTCAGCCACACGTCGGGGCAGCCGCCCCCACCCGGAGCAGGCCGTTCGGACGACCTCTCATGGGAGGGGCGCGACGTCGTGCCCCTCGTCGCGGACGTGGGCGACGTCGCGATGTTCGTCTCCGATGTGTGGCACAGAAGGCTCTCGACCCAGGCGGGTGATCCGGGCCGCTTCTTCGTTCAGATCCACTACGGCCGACGCGACATCGCCCAACGGCTACGGCCGACGGGTGACGTGAACCACCTGTCCGAAGAGGCCCTCAACCGCGTGCGGTCCGAACGAGACCGCTCGGTGCTGGGCCTGCACGACCCGCTCTTCTACGACGGCTGAGTCGCGCGTCTGCTCAGGGTTGTCGCCCGCTGAACGCGATCAACTGGTCCTGAACCGAGGCTCCGTCGCCTGCGTCGAGCGCATCGTGGAAGCGCTCGGGTGCACGAATCACTTCGGGCGGCAGACCCTGCAAGCCCATGAGAGCCGCCTGAGTGGGGCCCGCCGGAAGCGTGTCGTCCGCCCCGATGCCCCGTGCCAGATCCCATGTGTGGATCAACAGGTCGGTGAGGGCGACCCCCAGAACCTGCTCCTTCGGCATCGTGCCGAGCGCGGGGTGGTCGACCTCGCCTTCGAGGTTCGATGGATCGGCGATCACGCCGGCCATGGCCGACTGCACGCTCGGCCAGTCCGCGCCCGCTTCGGCCTCGAGGCCCAGCGCTGCGCCGAAGAGCACCTGCACCCCGGCCGCGTGCTCGACCAGGTCCTTCACCGTCCACCCTTCGCAGGGCGTGTCGGCGTCCCACTGGTCGCCGATCTGGTCGTAGGTGGCCGAGAACGCATCCGCCGTCTCGGTCCACAGTTCTGCAAACTGACTCATCGTTGCCCCCTCGCGGCTCGATCTCAGCGGAACCTATGCCCGACCGTCCGAACGGCGGGAGCGAAGTGTTCGTCCGCCGACACTGCTCGGTCAGAAGCGCGGCCACGAGTAGGTGAGCTGGCAGCCGGAGATCATCCAGTAGTCCTCCTGCTGGGGCGGCGGCTCGGCCTCCGACCGGAATTCGATGCGCTGGTAGTGGAGGGCTGGTTCGAGCATCAGCCGGTGGACGTACCAACCGGGCTGGTGGAGGTCGAGAGTCTCGTCGGGCACGAGCCGGAATTGGAGGGCGTGAAGCTCGCCGTCGACGCAACGAACGCCGTCTCCGTGCCCCACGGACCCTCCCAGGCTGAGGCCTCCGATTCGAGAGATGCGAGGTCCGTCCGCGTCGGTGCGGTAGTGGAGCAGCGACACCTGCACTGTGCTCGCTCCCTGGCTGTATGGAACCAGCACGAGGCTCTCCCCGTCGGGGAGCGGGACCACCGCGACGGGTGCCCCCGACGGGATGCCGTCGATCGGCAGCTCCGTGATGTCGCCCCACAGCTCGGTTTGCCAATGGACCGTAGCGCCACCGACCTCGACACAGCCGAGTGACCAGTGGCGTTCCCCGTCGAAGCTGACTGTGGATCGAATGCGATCGGGCAGGCCGTCGCCGTCGAGGTCTGCGTCGAACGCGGTCAGCTCCCCTTCTGAACACACGGCATCGCTACGAAGTGTGTCCGCGACTGGCGCGTTGGGCGGCCGGGTGGTCGTGGTCGTCGTCGCCGGCGGTGGACCTCCCTCGATCGCCCCCAGGCCACCGGAGCTCGTGGACGTACCCGGGGGCGTGTCGAGCACGTTGGTCGCGGCGTTGACTGCCCCCGGCGGCGTGGTGCGTCCCGAGCTCGAGCCCCCGACCGGCGCGGGAGGCGACTCGGCCGACGAGCAGGCGGCCAGGGCCAGCATCAACGCCACCAGGATCCGTCGACCCACCATGTCTCGACCGTATCGCCCGTCGCGGCGGCGGGGCCGTCGGCTCAGTCGTCTGTGGGGCGGAAGCTCACGGGGGAGTAGTCGCCTCCGGCGAGCTCGGACACGAGATCGTCGATCGTCTCGATACGAGCCTCGGCGAAGTCCGTGGCGCAGTAGCCGATCCGGCTCACAACATGGCTGTCCGACCCGCCGAACGCCCGATAGCCGAATTCGCTCGCTCTGCGGACCGACAGTTCGTCCTCACCGGGGATCGAACCGCCGTTGAACACCTCGACGGTGTGCACGCCGTCGACCACGCCCTTCTCGTCATAGTGCGAGAACAGTCCCACCCGCTTGCGCCCCGGGTGGCACGGTGCTGCAAACGCACCGCACCGGTCGGCCGCCTCGAGGACCATGCCGATCGGGTTGCGCACGTTGGCGAAATCGAACGAGTTCACCAGGTCCTCGTTGACTCCGAACACCAGCACATGGCCGTAATCGGTCTCCACCTCGCTGGCCTTCAGAATCGTCAGCCCGTACTCGTCCTCGAGATGGCGGTAGTCGGACTCATCGTCGAACTGCCGATGCTCAGTGAGCACGAACCCGTCGAGGTGAAGCTCCTTCTTGCGGATCCACTTGCAGTAGTTCTCGACTTTGGCGCGCCCATCGTCTGACTTGATGGAGTGGGTATGAAGATCAAGGATCATTGTTTGCCGCTGCGCTGAGCCCGTTCCGGCCACGGAGGCCGAGCCGCGCGTCGTCCCCTGATCGGAGCGGCGTTTCGGACGTGTTGTCGAAAGGTCATGGTGGGCCGTGCTTGCCGCTGCGCTGAGCCCGTTCCGGCCACGGAGGCCGAGCCGCGCTCGGTCCGCGACGCCGTTGGACGCGAGGGTCTCGTTGTCGAATCGTCATTGTTCGCCGCTGCGCTGAGCCTCAGAGGGCCACGGTGGTGGACCGCTCCAGTGTGCCCGATCAGGCGGGGCGGAACACAGGGACGGCGAAGGCTTCGTCGTCATCGCGCTCTTGGGACACGAAGTCCGCGACCACGTTCATCCCGATGTGGACCTCGTCTGGCTCACAACCGACGATGTTGGTCATCAACCGTGGCCCCTCCTCGAGGTCGACGTAGGCCAGCACGTACGGGCATGCCTCGGCGAAGCCAGCGGCCTGGTTCTGGTTGGTGACGGTGAAGGTGTAGACGGTTCCACGGCCAATGGCCACGAAGTACTCGAGGTCGTCGGCACTGAGGGTGTCCATGCACACGCCCCGGGGCTTGTGCTGCACGAAACCGGTCGCCCGGTTGCGTTGAAGGACGATCTCCCCCCGACCCGCGCCTTCCCAGTAGCCGCGGGACTCCCACGAAGCGTACGGGAGCGGGTGATCGATGTCGGCTCGTTCGGCCATGTCTGCTCCTCAGTCCGTTCCCAGCACGAGCGTGGCGCCGCTGTGTTTGTCACCGAGCGACCCGCCGGTTCCGTGGGCGAGCGCCAGCTGCGCGCCGCCGACCTGCCGCTCACCGCATTCACCACGCAGCTGCTTGACCGCCTCGATCACGAGGAAGATGCCCCGCATGCCCGGGTGGTTCGACGACAATCCGCCACCATCGGGGTTGACGGGTATCTCGCCGCCGAGCCCGATCCGGCCTCCCGACACGAAGTCACCGCCTTCGCCGGGTGCGCAGAAGCCGAGATTCTCGAGCGTTGCGAGCACCGTGATCGTGAAGCTGTCATAGATCATCGCCAGATCGAGGTCCGAATGGCTGACGCCGGCCATTCCCATCGCCCGGGCTCCCGACTGCTTCGCTGCGATCGTGAGCATGTCCGGCTGGCCGACCTCTTGATGGACGACCGCTTCGCCACACCCGAGGACACGAACCGGGGCCTTCGCGAGATCGCGGGCGCGCTCGTGGCTCGTCACGATGATCGCTCCGCCACCGTCGCTGATGATGCAGCAATCGAGAAGGTGCAGGGGTGAGCTGATCACCCGGCTGCTCATCACGTCGTCGACGGTGATCGGCGTGCGCATCTTGGCCAACGGGTTGAGCGACGCGTGATGGCGCATCGTCACTGCGATCTCGGCGAGCTGCTCACTCGTCGTTCCGTAGAGATGCATGTGGCGGTGGGCGTACATGGCGTAGCTCCCCACCGTGGTCATTCCGTACGGGCCGTTGAACCCTGCGCCCGGATCGCGCGACGCCCCAGACATGCCCGTTCCGATCGCGACGGAGTTGGATGCAGCGGTCGAGCCGTAGAGGATCAACGCCACCTCGCACATGCCGGCGTTGATTGCCGCCGCTGCATGATTGACGTGGCTGACGAACGAGCTGCCGCCGATGTTGGATCCGTCGATGTAGTCGGGCTTGAGGTTGAGGTACTCGGCCAGGTCGACGATCCCCATCATTCCCATGGACATCGACGCACCGAACAGCCCGTCGATGTCGTCACGATGAAGACCGGCATCGTCGAGGGCGCCTCGGGCACACTCAGCCATGATCTGGAACTCGGTCTTGTCCGGACTGAAGCGACTGGGGTGCTCGTAGACGCCGGCGATCGCAATACTTTTGGGGAATGCTTCGCGATTTCCGGGGAATGCTTCGCGATTTCCGGGGAATGCTTCGCGGTTCCTCGGGAATGCTTCGCTCTCGCTCACGACGCACCTCCAAGACCCGCGGCGAACTCGCTCACGATCGCCGCCAATGCTTCGGGCTGTTCGATCACGCCGCGCCTCCCGGCTCCTGGAAGATCGGTCGTGGCTCCGCCCGTGGCGGCGGCCATCTGGTCTGCCGCTGCACGGTGCTCGTCCTCGGTGTGCTCACCGACCACGACCAGCACCGGGCACTGGAGGCCGGTCGCCGCCGACCCGCCGTCCCAAGCGGCTTGGCCGCGCCGGTCGTTCACGGTGGCGCGTGGGTCCGTCTTCACCCATTGCTGGAAGGCGGCCCCGTAGACCTCGCGTCCGGTGTCTGGGGCGTAGCCCGTCTGGTCGAACTGCCGTCTCGCCTTACCCGCAGTGATGGCGGCGAGCTGCTCGATCTCCTCATCGAGGTCGGGCGCCAGACCGACGGTGCCGACGGCCACCACCCCGGCGGCCACCACGTTGCCTCGCCGAGCGATCTCGAGTGCCACCGATGCGCCCATGCCTTCTCCCACGAGAACGACCTCGTCGACACCCCACCCCGAGAGGACGGCCTCCGCGTGCTCGGCCATGGCGTCGATGCTGCCCAGGCTGTCGAGGCCGCCCGAACGTCCATGACCTGGCTGGTCGAACGAAACAGGGCTGTGCGAACCCGCCAACGCGTCCATCAGGGCAGAGAAGCAGTTGCCGTTACCCCCTGCATCGTGGAGGCAAGCGATGACGCTGCCCTGACTCGTGTCGGGTGGGGCTCCCGGAAGCGTCGTGGGTCCTCGATGGTGAACCAACGTCGCGAGCCCGTCGATCTGGACGTACTTGCGTGGCACGGCCGAGACCGTACTGCCTCCACTGGGGGCGACGTAGGCTCGCGCCGGGACCGAGGGGGAACCATGCTGGATCAGGCGAACTACGAGACCATGAGGATCGAGCGGCGCGACGACGGCGTCGCCATCGTCACGCTCAACCGACCGGAGCGCCTCAACGCGGTGAACGGTCGAATGCACGCCGAACTCGCGACCTTCAGCTGGGATTTCCACAACGACCGCGAGATGCGCGTGATGGTCCTCACGGGTGAGGGGCGTGCCTTCAGCGCAGGCGGCGACTTCGGCCCAGGCGATCCCATCGGTGCCAACCCGGCCGGCCCTCCGATGATGGTGGAGGCGCGCCAGATCGTCGACCACATCCTCGAGTGCGAAAAGCCGATCATCTCCGCGGTCAACGGCTACGCCATGGGCCTGGGTGCCAACGTCGCGCTTCTGTGCGATGTCGTGGTGGCCGCGGAATCAGCCGTGTTCGCCGACACGCACGTCAACATGGGCATCGGTGCCGGCGACGGCGGCCAGCTCATCTGGCCCCATCTCATCGGGGTCAATCGGGCGAAGTACTACCTCATGACCGGCGATCGGGTGACCGGCGCCGAAGCAGCGGAGATGGGGCTCGCCAACTTCTGCGTCCCGGACGACGAGCTGATGGACAAAGCGATGGAGGTCGCAGGTCGGCTGGCGGCAGGGGCGCCGCAGGCGATCGCCGCATCGAAGGTCGCGGTCAACGCGTACCTGCGGTCGGTGTCGAGCTACGTGATGCCGATCTCGCTCAAGTACGAAGACCTCACGATGCGATCACAGGATCACAAAGAGGCCGTGGCCGCGTTCCAGGAGAAGCGGCCGCCCAAGTTCACGGGCCGCTGAACCTCAGCGGTCGACAGCGGCTTTGTTCACCTCGCGAAATGCAACGCCCTTGTCGACCTCGGGCTCTTTGGGGAGCCCGAGGATCCGCTCTCCGATGATGTTGCGTTGTATCTGATCGGTTCCGCCGCCGATCGAGGTGAAGAAGGCGTTGAGCATGGCGTAGGTGGCGTCTGCCGATTCGGGGAACTCGTCGCCGCCGAGCATCGCTTCGGCCCCGAGAATCTGGCCCTGCAGGCTCCCGCCGAAGTGAAGCATCCTCGACATCGCGAGCTTTCCGAGGGACACGATCGGCGACGATGTCCCCTGTTCGAGAGCGGCCTTGGCCCGGCGGTTGTTCCACTCGTTGAGCGTTCGCCAACCGTGGAGCCGCATGAGTTCCTGGCGCACCAGCGAGTCGGTCGCGCCGCCGTGTTCCCGTGCGACCTCGAGCAGCGAGAGGTCGGGTACCGGTGCGGAGGCCTCGCTGTCGGCCGATCGGACCGACTCGGAGGCGCGCTGGGTCCGGCGCTGCGACCCGCCCATGGCGGACCGTTCGTACGCGAGGGCCGAGGTGAGAACCCACCAACCGCCGTTGTAGTCGCCGAGCATGTTGTCGTCTGGGACTCGGGCGTCGGTGAGGAAGACCTCGTTGAACCGGGCGTCGCCGGTGGCCTGTCGCAGCGGCCGCACCTCGACACCTTCCTGGTCCATCGGGAGGAAGAAGAACGTGATGCCGCGGTGCTTGGGCTGGTCGAGGTCGGTGCGGGTGATCAACAGCGCGTAGTCGGCTTGGCGCCCGCCGGACGTCCACACCTTCTGGCCGTTGATCACCCATTCGTCGCCGTCGCGCTCGGCTCGCGTCTGAATCGACGCCAGGTCGCTCCCTGCGCCTGGTTCGCTGTAGAGCAGGCACATGTTGATGCGCCCCAGCATCAGATCGCGTAACACCCGCTCCTTCAGCGCCGGTTTCGCCCAGCTGATGATGGTCGCGGCCCAGAGGTTGACCACATCCTGGGCGAAGCCTGCGGCTCCGGCTCGGCGAAAGACCTCGTCCGCGGCTCGCGCAGCTCCTGGAGCGAGCCCACGTCCGTGGTCCTCGACCGGCCAACTCGGCGCAGCCCACCCGGAGTCGACGAGCTGCTCGAGCCACGTGGCCCGGTCGACGGCGTCGAGCGGGTGCGCGTCCAGCCACGCCTGTGCGTCGGCGATCGCCGCGTCCGCTTCGCTCGCGTCGATCTCGTTGCCGATCAGCTCCGCCATGTCGCCTCCCGAGTGTTGGGGCCATGGTCGCGCCGCAGGGCCTCAGCCGCCAGGCTTGCCGCTCAGCGACCAATCCACTCGAAGTGCATGCCGTCGGGACGGGTCCACGTCCCACCCCACGCGAACCCGTGCTCGCGGAAGATCTCGACGATGCGCAGGTCCATCGTCGGTACGGCCCCCCACGCATTGGTCGAGGGGTTGATGTCGACGGCGAGACCCCATGCGTGACGCGACAGCGCGCCACCAGACGCGCCACGAATCCTGCGTGCGACCCAGCATCCGCCGTTGCGGCTGTCGCGCACGTCGATGAGATGGGCGAGCCCTTCGGCTTCGATCTGGGCCAGGGCGCCGACGAGGTCGGGAAGCACGGCCCGGTGGCATCGCCACCGGCCGAGGATGGGCAGCTCCGCGCGCACGATGTTGGCGCCGACCCAGGCCGGATCGATCTCGATGAACACCGACGAGCCCACCCTGTACTCGAACTCGCCCAGGAGCTCCTTGAGCCGGATGGTGGGAAGCGTGCTGTCGCGACCCGCCGGATCCCAGCTCCGCGACCAGTTGACCCATGGCTCCGTCGCCGCGAGGGCGATGAGAGCGTTCTCGAGAACGGCGAGATTGGACACACCTGTGATCCAGATACTGGCCGGACGAACGAAGCCGAAGGACGCCGCGTCCCCGTCGCCGAAGGTGAGCTCGCTCGAGGCCACCCTTCGGTCGGGGACGATGGCTCCGATCCGTCGTTCGTGCAACCGGTTGTCCCACCCGCTGAACACGACCGTGTCACCCACGCGCGCGCCTCGCAGCGCGGCGGAGCGCTCGCTGAGCACGACATCGCCCCGTTCGAGAGAGCGTGCGACATCGCCGCCGTGGAAGATCGCAGCTGTCGCGGTGGGCACCGCGCGCGCCGTGAACCCGACCTGCCAGCCCGCGTTGGCCGATTGATACGGCACGCCCTCGCGGCGGAACTCGTGGACGCCGAGTGTTCCGAGGTGGGTGAGAGAGACGCTGCCACCTGCGATGGTGGCTCCCTCGACGATCGCTTCGAGGACGCCTGGCTGCAGCCCGCCGGACTGCCAGGCGTAGACGACCGGGGCGTCGGGGTGCACTGTCAGCCAGAGGCCGGGGCCTTGCCGCACCGCACCCACCACCGCTCCTGCCACGCCCGTCTGCGGGGCGGCCACGAGCGGCGCTCCTCCGAAGGCGAGCACATCCCCGCTCTCGGTGACCAGCCAGTAGCCGTTTCCAGCGCCCGTCTCGACGACGTCAACGACGGGACTGGTCGGCGGCGCTGACCCGGTCGAGCCGTGGTAGTCCGCACCGCCAAACGCGAACATTCCGCCATCGCGAGCGACCAGCCAGTAGCCGTCGCCGTC
>Ga0209992_10004643_pt1 | contig 10628 bp, 9 predicted proteins | sample 2SBtaG_2_FD_182564 | JGI IMG/M metagenome (GOLD analysis project Ga0209992, IMG submission 182564) | Deep subsurface microbial communities from Kolumbo volcano to uncover new lineages of life (NeLLi) - 2SBTROV12_ACTIVE470 metaG (SPAdes)... | ecosystem: Environmental > Aquatic > Marine > Volcanic... | reverse complement strand
CAAGAGGTTTTACTAAATGGAAATCGCGAAACAAATCACCCAAGTTAATTTCTGTTACCCTCCAACCATAGCTATAGATAACTAGAACAGCTAAAGCTATAAAAAAAAACTTTGCTCTGGAGTAATTGGGCACAGTTATCAAATTCTTTCAACCCGCTAATTTTGCAAGTGATAAAAAATCTATTCCAAACAGTTTCTGCTGCTCCTCAGTCATGGTATTTCGTTTGTCTTCCCGTCCCTCTTTAAATAAATAGTCTATGAATTGATAAGGGGATCAATTTCTGAAACAATTTTTCGAGCAGCTTCTTTGGGCGCGTCTGCATCACGGATAGGACGACCCACGACTATCAAATCAGCACCTGCTTTAATCGCTTTTCTAGGTGTAGAAATACGGCTCTGATCATCCGAAGAGATTTGGCTCCATTTTGGTCGAATGCCTGGCACCACAACTTTAAAGTGTTCTCCGCATTTTTGTTTTACTTGGGAAATTTCTTCCCCTGAGCAAATGATACCGGAACATCCAGATTGTTTAGCTCGCAATGCCCTATCCAAAACGATATCAGAAATTTTAGTATCTTGCGGAAAGCCTAAAGTGTGTAGTTGTTCCTCGCCCATGCTAGTTAACAAGGTAACAGCCAATACTTCAAGACCTGAATCCTTGAACTCTTTCGATGCTTCAAGTATTGCTTCACCTTCCATCGAATGAATAGTGATGTATCTCACGCCTAATTTTTCCACAGACTTTAAAGCCCCGCGAACCGTTGCGGGGATATCATGAAGTTTCAAGTCCAGAAAAATATCTGCTGTTGAATGATCTTTTATTAGTTTTAAAATATCAGGACCTTCTTGAACAAATAACTGCAATCCCACTTTAAAGCAGCCTACAGAATCATGCAGTAGCTTTACCAAGCGTTGGGCCTCTCTCTTATCTGGCACATCCAGGGCAAAAATTAACCGGTCTTTGGAATTTATAGAAGTTGTCAAAGAATTCTATTAGGTTGGGTTTGTCAATAATCAAACGCATTTATTATAACAGTCTGATTAAAAATGATGAAAAATGCTTTTACGTTATCGACTCATTACCGACTAGTCTTTAATGGATATTTCAGAAAAATCCTGACCTGTTATTCTTCATAAATTTTAAGAAAAATATGCGTGCCCTTAGCGATTGGACGAACCTACTCACCCAAAAATCATAGATTTAAATCAGCAAAGAAAAAAGTCCTACTTTCACCAAATACTCTCTGGTTTCATTTAAGGATTAAAACCAATTAAAAGCTAGTAAACATTAAAACACTAAATTTCTCGTAAAATTTGTGCAGAAGCTCCCCAAATCCTATTTTTTTTAAACCAGTACATCACCATGTCCTGTTCTGGGCTAAAACTAACATCCCGTTGTTGCGTGGCTAGTAAAGAGGTCAATGGGATTTCTAGAATTTCTTCGACCTCATCTTCTTGTAGCTTAAATTCCATAGCTACTGAGAATACAGAAACAAAAGGTGTAATCTCGAATCCCAATCTAGTATTTACAATCGGAAGTTGTGCTATCACTTGCGAGGCTTCTACTTGGACTCCTACTTCCTCTTCGGTTTCCCGGAGTGCGGTTGCTAAAAGACTTTCGTCTTCGTCTTTCTCATAGACCCCGCCGGGAAAACCTATTTCCCCTGCATGAGATTTAAGGTGTAGCGCTCTTTTTATCATCAATATATAGGTTTTATTATCCTTGGGATAAAGCATGACCAGAATCGCCGCCTTTTTGGGGTGTGGTTCTACCACCTTTTGGTTAAGTGGGAATTGATTCTTTAGCTTATTTGTAATGAAAATTAAATCCATTTTATGAAGAAACTATTTTCCCCAGACCTGTTTATACTCATCGGCATTAAAGCCAATCGTTATTTTATCTTTATCCACTACAATCGGTCTTTTAATTAAGCGACCATTTGAAGCAAGCAGGTCAATCGCTTGCGCTTCGGTCATCAATTTCAGTTTATCTTTTATCTTGAGTTCGCGATACTGAACGCCGCTGGTGTTAAATAGTTTTTGCAGCCCCTTTGCTTTAACCGCAGATTTGAGAACGGTTTTGCTTGGTGGATTTTCAGTGATATCAATCACCTCAAATTTAATTTTTTTCGCTTCTAGATCCTTAATCGCATTTCTACAGGTTCCGCATTTACTATAAGAATAAACCTTCATTAACCTAATCTCCTTACGGTCATTTCCTAAAAAAGACGGGAAACAAGCCTTAGAATCTCTGGGCTTTAGCTAGAGCCTAGAAATCAATGATTTATTGGACATTTTCCAATGCCCCAATATATTGTGCCTTATAATCTCTAGTATACCAAGGGTTGTATAATTTCCCTTTACAATACTTTGGGATTGGGATAACCTTTCTCAAGTTATTATGGATTACTAAAACATAATTTTTACAGGGTTTTAGCGTCAAATGTATCTGAAAAACTTGGAATTAGAAGGTTTCAAATCTTTTGCTGACTCCACCAACCTGGAGTTCAAAAATGGTTTCACTGCCATTGTTGGTCCCAACGGTTGCGGGAAAAGTAATGTTTCCGATGCCATCCGTTGGGCCATCGGCGAGCAAAGGTCCAAAACCTTACGTAGCACTCGGATAACCGATCTTATTTTTAATGGCAGCGGTAGCCGCAAACCGGTAAACCGTGCCGAAATTTCAATTACGCTATCAAATGTTCCCGCTGGAATCCGAATTGCAGGGGTTCCAAATATAGCTGAAGATGTAAAGGTGACTAGATGCTACCACCGGTCTGGTGAAAGTGAATTTTATATCAACCAAATCCCTTGTCGCCTGAAAGATATCACAGATTTTCTTCTGGATGCTGGAATTAGTCCGAAGGTTCTTACAATTATCGAGCAAGGCCATATACAGGATATCATCACCTCAAAGCCGGAAGAGCGCCGGATTATGATTGAAGAAGCTGCTGGCATTCTTAAGTTTAAAAGTCGAAAAAATGATGCTGTCAGAAAGCTCGATAGTTCACGGCAAAATTTGGAACGTGTCGCTGATATTGTGCAAGAGCTGCATCGACAGGTTGAGTCCTTAAAACGCCAAGCTGCAAAAGCAGAGCGTTATAAAAATTTTAAAGCAGAAATTAAAGAACTCTCTTTACAGCTCTTCGCGGTAAAAATTATAAGGTTTCAGGTGCAGCTAAAAACTATAGAGCAGGAACTTGAAGAGCAAACACAAAAGAAAACAGAGTGGAGTACGCGGTATGCCACCTTCGAAAATCAACTACTCAAACTCAATATTGAAATAGAAGAGTCGCTGAACCGATTGAATAATCTGCGTGAAGATATTCACAAGCTGACTGCTCAAATTAGTAATAACGAGCAAACCATCGCTTTCAAAAAAGAACAGCAAGCTGAGTCGAGAGAAGATATTGAGACTGCTGGTGGCCAAATTACCCGAATGGAGGAGGAAATTGAAGGTCTATTGCGGCAGACAGACAATCAACAAAGAAAGCTGAGCGATACTTCTAAAGAAATTAATGATCAGGAAAAAAACCTGGAACAATTAAAAGAAATTAGCGAACAAAAGCGCGATGCTCTTCAAACAATTCAGGACCGAGTTCAGGTTGGGGAAAGAAAGGTTTTTGAATTGTACCAACAAACAGCGGGTTCAAACAACAAACTCACAGAAATTGAAACTAAATGCCAGGGTATTGAGTTACGCAAACAAAACCTTGCAAAAGAAAAAGAAGGAATTCTAAATTTAATCCAGAATAATCAATCAACTCTGCAAAAACGCGAAAGAACGCACCAAAGTAGTATTAATGAACTGAAACAACTCAAGGAGCAACAGGAAAAGCTAAAACAAAAAGTTCTAGAATGCTCGAATCAGGCACAGGAGCAGGCCGATGCGCACGGGGAAAAAAAGGAGGCCTACTTTAATAAGGCTTCGCTGTTGAATTCATTGGAAAAATTGCGAACGCAATTTGAAGGATTTAATGAAGGTATTAAATCCCTTATGAGCCAGCAAAATGGCGAAAGGATTCCTGGAATTCGCGAAGTGCTTGTTGATGTCTTGCAAACTCCCGCAGAATATGAAACTGCAATAGAAACAGCTTTGGGAGACAAACTACAAAGTGTCATCGTCAACTCTTATTCTGACTCGATGGAAGCCATTGGTTTTCTTAAAAATAGTGAGTCGGGGAGAGGTTTGTTTGTTCCTTTGAATCCAAAATCGACACCGAGCACCCCATTACATTTAAATGGCACACAAGGTATTGTTGGAAAAGCTCTCAATTTCATCAAATGCGGTGAAGATTACAGGCCGGTCATTGAGTTGTTGCTAAGGAATGTTGTCATCGTGCAGGATATGGATGTGGCGATGCATCTTCATCAGAACCCTGAGTTTCAGGGTACAGTTGTAACCTTAAATGGTGACATGATTGAATCAAATGGTTTTATCACAGGTGGTTCGGCCAAAAATGAATCTTCACGATTGCTGGCAAGAAACAGGGAGATTGATAGTCTTTCCGAAAGTGTAAAGGAATTGAAGATAAAGCTAGAAGAATCACGGGTAAAGATAGAATCTGATAAAAACGCATTAGTTGAGCTGGAAACAAGTCTCAAAAAAATAAATGAAGAAGTTCACCAAAAGGAATTGGCCAACAACAATAGTCTCCGCGACTTGGAACAATTACGGCAGGAAGTACTAAGGCTGGATGACCATGCTTCGAACTTGGATACCGAGTCGATGTCGCTGATCCAACAACTGCAAGGCTTGGAAAAGGAAAAAGGTTCGCTAAGTGTACAGTTGCTGGAAATGGAACAAAAGAGTCGAAGCGAAGAAGAATCGTTAGAAAAGGAACGAATTGAGCTGGAAGAAAGTCGAAAGACCCTGGAAAGAAACTTGATGGAAATTAGTGGATTAAAAGTTTTAATCACTTCTTTGATTGGGCGACGGGAAAATACACTTACAGAAATTAAGCGTCTGACACTACAACAAAAAAACCTTCAACAACAAATTGAAAACCGTGAGAAAGATATGGTTTCAAACCAGAATCGAATAATTGAAATCGATAACGATGTGTCAGTCTTGGAAGGCACTGTTTTGAAACAGACCAAAGAAAAGGATACCCTGAGTAATCGAGCAGTGAAAGAGGAAGAAAATCTTAGAGAAAATGAAGATTCGCAAAAACAAACGGATCAAAATATCCGCGAGTTGTCCAGAAAACTTCAGGAGATTACAGAAATTTTATCTCAGATAGAAATCAAACGTTCTGAAATAAAATTACAAAATGCACATATTGAAGAACGAGCATACGAAGATTTTAATGCGACTCGCGAAGAGTTGTCTGCTGCCCATGATGAAAAAATTGTTGAAAATGAAATTGAAGAATCTGTCAAAGATTTAAAGGAAAAACTAGCGCGACTGGGCGAGGTAAATTTGGCAGCTTTGTCGGAATTTGAAAAAACCAACGAACGCTATACCTTTCTTAAGGAACAACAGGACGATTTGGCAGAGTCTATTGAGTTGCTACATTCAACCATTGAAAAAATTAATTGCACAACTCAGGAAAGATTCTTGGACACCTTTAATAAGGTCAACGAAAACTTCAAAGAAGTCTTTGCCCGCCTGTTTCAAGGTGGAAAAGCCAATTTAACCTTAATGGATGAATCCAATCCTCTCGACTCAGGAATAGAGATTACCGCCAACCCAATGGGAAAAAGTATGCAAAACTTGTCACTTCTTTCCGGCGGTGAAAAATCGATGGCAGCCATCGCCCTGGTGTTTGCCGTATTTAAGGTTCGTCCCAGCCCCTTTTGCTTGCTAGACGAAGTTGATGCTCCCCTCGATGAGGCTAATGTTGTGCGTTTTCAGGAGATGCTGAAAGAAATGGCTGTAAATACCCAATTCATCATCATCACTCACAATCAGAAAACAATGACTTTTGCCAACGCTCTCTATGGAATCACCATGGAGGAAAAGGGTGTTTCCAAAGCAGTATCCGTTAATTTTAATTAATTTATCTTCCTATTAACCCAACCCAAAATCCACAGTCCTTTTAGGCAGAGGCATTTTGCAATAGTGATATAATTAAGGCCTCTTAATTAAAAGGATAGATTAATGGCGGAAGCGAAAGACATTGATGATAGCCTAGATTTTCTCCGATTTTTTGAAAAGTATACGGAGAACCCGGATTTAGGAACCTTGATTCAAGAGAAAATTAGCTCCGACAAAAAAAGGCTAGAACTTAGCGGCTCTAAACTTAATGAAAAAGATTTTAAAGCCCTCTCCGATTTTTCTCCAATCAAGAACCTGAAACATCTAAACCTGAATCAAACCGGACTAAACTCCACAGGTTTACAACCTCTTTGCGCCTCTGATTCTTTTTCAAACCTCGAAACACTTACGCTAGCGAATAATAATCTAGATGATGAGGCGATATTTTTTCTATCTAAATGTTTATCCATTGCACATCTTGAAAGTCTTGACCTTTCCAGTAATGAGTTGGGTTCGTTAGGCGCAAAAGTACTTTCAATGGCTGTAGGATTTATAAATTTAAAACAGCTCGACCTTTCTTATAATCGCCTTGAGGGTATGGGGATTAAATCCCTGGTCAATTCATCCTTATGCCAGCAATTTGTTGAATTAAATCTTAGGGATACGGGTGTTGGAGATGATGGCTTGAAGTTTTTAGCAAAAGCACCTCCTTTAGAATCCCTAACCACATTGAATTTATCTGATAATTCGTTGACAGAAGTAGGCATGGAAATCCTTTGCAATTCTATGGTATTTCCTAACCTGAAAACATTGGTTTTCAATAACAACCATATAGGGGATGACGGTGTTTACGCGATGGCCGCATCTCCTTTATTTGCAAACCTTGAAAAACTAGTGATGCATAATAATGGTTTGACAACAGACAGTGCTATTTCTCTTTCCAAATCCAAAACAATAACGCGGCTTCAGTCTCTTGACCTGAACAATAATGACCTTCGCGCAGAAGGTGCAAAAGCCCTAGCTGATTCTACAAATATGAAATTGCTTGAAAACCTAGATCTAGGTGAAAACAAACTAGGCCAGGAAGGTGCAGTGGCCTTGGCAAATTCGTTGAACTGTTCTTCGCTTAAATATTTAAGGTTGAGCAATAATAATATTTCCGATCTAGGTGTAAAAGCGCTAGCTCGCTCAACCACTTTGCTGAACCTAGAAACCCTGTCTATTGAAAACGAAAACTGGATTCACGCCGCTGGAGCAAAAGCTATTTCGGAGTCGAAAAACCTCGCCAGTTTAAAGCGATTGGTCTTAGCTCTAAACGCTATTGGCGATGAAGGCGCAGTATACCTTGCCAATTCTAAAGCTCTTTCTGGTTTACAGTTTTTAAATGTGGCCGGGAATAAACTCAGCCCTAGAGGTGAGGATGCATTACAAAAGTCTACAGCATTAACAGGAATGAAAATTCTTGAAATTGTTTAACAATCTTAAACAGTCTACATTACCGAGATACATTCAGTGATGACTAACCACTTTCAACCACTATACAAGGGCCCAATATTTCTTTGCGGAAAAATCGTGTCATCATTTAAAAAGCAATGGAAAGAAGAAAAATGTAAAAAGGGCGAAAAATCATCCCATATTAGTGAATTGCAAGATCTGAGCGAGAACGGATGGTAAATCTTAAATCATACTGACGAGCTTATTGATGGTTTTTTCGATTCCTTCCGCTACTTCCGATATACTTTTTCCAACCATATAAGCAGGAGTCGAAACAATTCTATTTTTTTCATCAAACACAAAATCCGTTGCCACACACTCCTGATGCTGGCTTCCCATTGCTTCAATCATGCTAATACCATCTTTATCGTTGCCAATCGTCAGAGTAGGCTTGACCGATTCGCTTTCGTAGATTTTTGCCATCATTGCTGGAGCAATGCATAACGCAGCCTGTGGTTTCTGTTTGGCGACAAATTCTTTCACCAATCGCATAACATCAGGGTGTACATCGCATTCATCTCCTTTTTCTGCAAAATTTGAGAGGTTTTTGGCTGCACCAAACCCGCCAGGAAATACTAAGGCATCAATGTCATCGGCTTTGATGGCATTAATATCTCTTATTTCACCACGGGCAATACGAGCCGATTCCACCAAAACGTTTCGTTTTTCGCCAACCATTTCCTCGCCGTTGTGGTGATTGATCACATGGATTTGATCGATATCTGGAGCCATGCACACTGATTTGGCGCCGGCCCGGTCGATGGCCAAAAGAGTTATAACTGTTTCGTGAATTTCTGCGCCGTCATATACGCCGCACCCTGATAAAACGACACCAATTTTTTTCATAGCTATTTTCCTTCTAAATATAAGGACTCGATATGAGATTAATTTTCAAATGAAGGTTCCAACCCATTTTACCACCCTCTAACAGGCGAGGCAATGTTCTCCAACAATCCTCAAAGCTATGAAGAACCCGATTGGTTTATAAATTTTTCAATTGGAAAAACTCTGCTCGGAATCGATGCTGTGTTTAGAACCTATCAACTTTTTGAAAAAAAGAATAGGCAGTTTAGTCCTACTACTTCACACTGAATTCTTTATAAGCACGTTCAATGTTCGTATCGATCCGCTCTAGATTTTTCCAGCTTCTATATTTTTTTTTCACTATCGGCCCGACTATATTCTGGGTTTCTTTCATCGATCTGCCTTTTTCAATTTGCCTCAAAACCCTTTGGCGTAGTTCAAATAGATAATGTTTCATAGCTATTAGAATGGGTTTTCCTCCAGGATCACCATGACCGGGAATATAAATCTCCGCGTCTAAATCTCCCATATAATTAAGGGCCTTAGTCCAGTCATCAATATAGGCATCACCCATATAAGGAAACTTTCCATTAAAAATTAGATCTCCCGTGATAAGCGTCTTCAGAGCTTCAATATATATAAACAAGTCGCCATCGGTATGACCTGGCATATGAATTAATTCAAGATGGTACTCACCAGCATAAATATCCATTTTATCTTTAAAAATCATATTTGGTGGGGTGATCACCGTTTCTTCCATTCCCGGAATTTTGAGAGTCTTAAAAAATGCCAAATATTCTTTACCTGATTCTTGTGTAAGGGCTTTGCGAACATTTTCGTGCGCGATGATTGTGTGACTATCCTTAAAAACCTGATTGCCAAAACTATGGTCACCGTGATAATTCGTGTTGATGATGTATAAAATGGGTAATTGTGTTTGCTTGCGAACGGCTTCTTTGACTTTTCTAGCTTCAGCAGGGGTAATACCGGTGTCAATAACAATCACACCCTCTTTAGTGACAAGAAAAGTAGTGTTGGAGTTAGCTCCTTTGCTGTGAGTGATTGTGAATAGATTTTTCCATACTTCAATAGTTTTAGACTCCTCGGCCCAAACCACACCCGAACAAAACAAAATACTGAAAATTACAACGCACCACCTTAATCTATTTCCATGCATAAAAATTAGTCCTCAGAAAGTATCTGTCTAGAAATTTCAGCATGGTAACACCCGTAACCCTTAAAGAGCAATACTACCCTGAAGAGATAAGAAAAGGTTCGTCAAACCTTGAATACTCTTTGCAAATTAATAAAGAGGCTTTAAGCAGAGTCTACCCCTAATAGTCTCTTCCCTCGTGAGAGGGTTTATGTTAGTTTTAAATTATGGAAACCCTCAACAAAAAAAAATACGACTTTCTTTTGTATTTACTGGAAACAGGAGATGCAATGGTTTGTCTCGACGCCCGTTTACCGGATGTGGATGTTCCAAAGAATCAGAAATCCAACTCTTCATTAAACCTTGTTTTTAATTTGAATTTCAGACAACCCATAGAAATTAACGAAGACACTATTTCAGCCACACTGGCCTTTAGCGGCAGGCCTTACAAATGTTTATTACCCTTTGAAGCGGTGTGGGCAATTTATGACCCCAATATGCAAAATGGACAGGTTTGGGAGGAAAGTATTCCACCTGATATGAATCTTGCAGATCAAATAGTAAGTGAAATGGTAGATAATCCCGCATCTAAACCTGAAAAAAAACTAAAACCCCTAAAAACAAGTGAAAAACCGACCCCAGAATCTCGATCAAAGATCCCTCGAGATCGCAGCCACCTTCGCGTAATTAAATAATTAGCATTTTCTTTACAAAGGCTTAGGGATAGATTAAAATCTGCCACTATCGGTCTTTTTTAGTTTAAAAATATAAAAATATGGTGGGCGTAGCTCAGTTGGTAGAGCTCTCGGTTGTGGTCCGAGTGGTCGCGGGTTCAAATCCCGTCGCTCACCCCATTTTTATATAAGGAGGTCTTAAATATAATTGCTATTCCGCTGGAAACTGCAGTTAATATTTTCCTGAGCAAATTGTTTTAAAACAGGCAAGTTAGAATTGTAAGAGTAAAAACTACCGTTTTTGTTTTTTAACTCTTTAAAATTCAAGGTAAATTTTTTATTTCCTTCTCTCCAAATAAAAAGTAAAATATTAATATTAGGAATTATAATTAGAATTTATAGGGATCAAGGATTCCATTCATCTTCGTCCCTTTTTTTATTTATGCGCCCGTAGCTCAGCTGGATAGAGTTCCGGACTTCGAATCCGTAGGTCGCAGGTTCGAATCCTGCCGGGCGTACTTTT
>Ga0209992_10004642_pt1 | contig 10628 bp, 4 predicted proteins | sample 2SBtaG_2_FD_182564 | JGI IMG/M metagenome (GOLD analysis project Ga0209992, IMG submission 182564) | Deep subsurface microbial communities from Kolumbo volcano to uncover new lineages of life (NeLLi) - 2SBTROV12_ACTIVE470 metaG (SPAdes)... | ecosystem: Environmental > Aquatic > Marine > Volcanic... | reverse complement strand
AAATGGATGAAGAACTCATCAGGGCCGCCTGTAGTCACACTTGGGATTTGATTATTGTTGACGAAGCGCATAAGATGTCAGTCAGTATCTTTGGTAGTGAAGCAAAGGAATCGAAGAGATTCAAATTGGGAATGGAATTAGAAAAAGCTGCAGTGAATTACCTTCTTCTTACAGCAACCCCACACAATGGCAAGGATGAAGAGTTCCAACAATGGCTTCGTCTGTTGGATAGTGATAGATTCGAGAAGGCGGCTGGTGGAGGTAAGAAACGAAAGAATCAGGGCCGTCCGGAAATCAGTGACATTATGCGGCGGAAAGTCAAGGAAAAATTGTACAAATTCGATGGCAAACCACTCTTTTCCCGGCGTGAGGCTCACACACTTTCATTCACATTGTCTCCTGCAGAAAGAGATCTCTACGATTCGGTAACAGATTATGTCTCAACACAATTCAACAAGGCAGCACAACTCACAGGACAAAAGAAAGCAATTGTTGGTTTTGTTCTAACTCTACTCCAGCGCCGCCTCACTTCAAGTCCCCTAGCAATATTGAGTTCTCTTAAAAATCGTAAAAAGAAACTCAGTGATACATTGGTAGCCGTTGAAGAAGCCATCGCTAAAGGAAATTTTTCTGCAATCCCATCATCAGTCCCCTCTCAACTTCAAGGTATGATTGATGGTGAAGAATGGGATGAAGACTCGATTGGCTTCGATGAGGAAGACGAAAGTGCAGTCGATGACCTGATCTCTTCATTACTCCCAGGTGACCTTGTTTTAACCTCAGATAATGCTGATGTGATTGTGGCTGGATTGAAACATGAAATTGAGGAACTGAAAGCACTCGTTACCAAGGCTCAGCGTGTTCTCAACTTGAGTACAGATTCCAAGTGGACCGAACTCGCCACCTTACTCACATCAGACAAGATGGCTCGAGATGATGGCCATCGCCGCAAAATAATCATTTTCACTGAACACCGAGCCACAATAGAATACCTCACCAACAAGATTGCGGGAATTATCGATGACAATTCCGATAATATGCAGAAGATTGCTGTCATTCATGGTGGCGTTCGGCGGCAAGAACGTTTGACTATACAGCATCGTTTCAATCATGACCCAACCTTGGAAATTCTCGTGGCCAACGATGCGGCGGGCGAGGGTATCAACCTACATCGGGCGGCCAATTTCATGGTCAATTATGACCTGCCATGGAATCCCAATAGGCTTGAACAACGCTTTGGTAGAATTCATAGAATTGGCCAACAAGAGACTTGTCATCTATGGAACTTAATGGCCAAGGACACTCGCGAAGAGATGGTCTTTGGTCGATTGTTGGAAAAGATTGCTAATGAGAAGGAGCAACTAGACGGCGAAGTCTTCGATATCCTTGGTGTTCTACTCCCCGAATCCGATCTAAAACAGATGTTGATGGATGCAGTAAGAAGGGGTGACAGCCCTGAGTCAAAGAAACATTTTGAGAAAGAAATGGGTGATCGCCTCGACCTAGAACGAATTAGGGAGATTCGCAAAGCCAACCAACTCACTCAGGACGAGGCAATGGGGCTTGATCGCGTAGAGGACATTCGCCTTCAAATGGAGAGAGCCAAAGTCCGTCGTTTGCAACCACATTATCTTGCCGCCTTTTTCCGTGAAGCCATCGATAGGCTTGGTGGTCAAATCATTGAACGCAAGAGTGAACCGGGCCGTTTTGAGGTGCGGCGAGTTCCAAAGGTATTGCAGGAAGAGAGCCGTCGTAGGGGTAGAAGAATCGGGCTCTCACCACAATATGAACGCATTACTTTCGATAAAAATGCATTAAGAATCGATGATAGTAGTATAGAAGCGGAATTGATTGGCCCAGGACACGCCCTCCTAGATGTTACCACAGATGCCTTCCTTGAGAAGCATGGTTGGAAAGCATTGGGTGAAGGTGCTATTCTCGTGGATCCTAACGCTACTGAACCGCGCATGTTGTGCAGTGCTGAACATTCTATTCGTGACCATGTTGAGATTCCTGATGGTTCTCTCAGGGTTGCAAGTCGAAGACAATTGCATGTTGAATTGCTCCCCGATGGAACGGTTCATGATGCAGGGGCCGCACCATATCTAGACCTCGATGCTTGGGATTCTGGGAAATCTGGTGATGTTACTTGGGATACTACAAACCGAGATAGTATTCTTTCCAAAGTTGATTTGAAAGAGTGGGAGAGCGACTCCTCAAGCGTATCTCGGTGGGTGAAGAAGGGGCTTGCTCGTCAGCATTACGAAGAGATGCGCCAAAAGCGAATTGAGCGTTGCGAGAGAGTCGCTCGTCAAGTCAATGAACGTCTACTCACCGAGATAGATTACTGGGATGCAAAGGCACGTACTGCACGCGAAAAACATAGTGCTGGCAAACGATTCAACGTATCTGAAGACAGAGCTAGGAAGCGCGCCGAAGACCTCCGAATTCGACGTGATTCTAGATTAGAATTCATTGAGAAAGAGAAGAGTCTGGTCTCAGATCCACCGAACATCATCTCCAAAGCCCTCATCGTACCTCTATCTTGGCTAATCGATGATGCCGAGGCAGGTGCAGGTAGAACCGATTCTAAGATGGATACAGAAGCCAAGGATGCATCGGAAGCTGCTGGAATGAAAGCCGTCATGGATATTGAAACAAATGCAGGTAGGTCTCCAATAGACCGCTCTGCAGAGCGTGGAATTGGATATGATATCGAGTCCATTGACCGCTCTGGTGATGTTGCTCAAGCATGGTTCATCGAGGTTAAGTCTCGACATCCCTCCGCCGACAGCATCACACTCACTCGCAATGAGGCACTTGCCGCCCTAAATCACCCTGAGCGTTTCATCCTTGCACTTGTCGAAGTCGTGGATGGAAAGGCCAACAAAGTAGGCTATATTCGAGACCTTGGTGCATCTGGGGCACTGGATGGGTTCAAATCGGGTAGCCTATTGGCTACATCACTCAACTTGCCACTCAAGGAACTATGGTCCCGAGTAGCAACTGAGGATCTTCATGAGATGAGTGTATGACATACAGAAAGAAACTTATCGAAGTCTCACTACCTCTTGAGGCAATCAATAAAGAATGTGAACGTGAAGCTTACCTTACCAATGGGCATCCCAACACACTTCATAGATATTGGGCTAGGAGGCGTCTAGCATCTTGTAGAACCATTATTTTTGCCACAGTAGTAGATGACCCTAGTTCATGGCCTGAATATTTCAAGGATGAACAATCTGTTGAGAATGAAAGAAATGAACTCCATCAGATTTCGCGTGAATTATCAATTTGGGAAAATAGCAACAATAAGTGGTTGCTTTACAGAGCTATGTGGAAGATTGCTGAGAGTGTCTCACGGAATATAGGTGTGGAATTGGATGTTTTGTCGCCTCCTTCAAACGATGTACTAAATCCAATGGATTTAGATAATTTGTTCAATTGGTTGCAAACGAATGGTCCTATAATCGTAGATCCTTTCTGTGGCGGCGGTGCGATTCCTCTTGAAGCACAGCGGTTGGGACTTCGTTCAATTGGTTCCGATTTGAACCCAGTTGCTGTAATGATTACAAAGGCGGGAATTGAAATTCCAGGGGGATCACAATTAATCATCAACAAAATCACCGCCTCGAATGGAGGAAATAATGATACGACACTCGCCAATCTAATTCGAAAATATGGCAAGGAATTATTCAGCCAAGTGGATGATGTTTGCGGCAACTTATATGCGAATAGACTTGTCACAAAAGAAGATGCAAATGAAAGGCCTGATTTGAAAAATTATGTGGGGAGTGAATTGGAAGTCATTGGTTGTTTTTGGGCCAGAACCATTCCCTCTCCCAACCCGGCTTACTTAGGTAAATTCACTCCAATTAGTAGCACATTTCAATTGACCAAAGCCAAGAAGGGGCGCCACCATTGGTCCGAATACGAAATTCAAAATGGTGAGGTGGTTTTCACTGTGAAGAGGGGGGAGAATACGCCCGATGGAATTGCAAGTGGAAACAAATTGGGAAGAGGAGGGAATTTTACTTGTTTGATTAGTGGCAGTCCTATTGATGAAAGTTATGTAGAGAAAATGGGGAAAGAAGGAAAAATGTCGTCAAAAATATTTGGGATTGTTTGCAAAGGCGATAAGGAGCGTGTCTTTCTTACCCCAAACAATTCTGACAGAATTAATGCAAATGTAGACTGTGATATTGAATTCCCAGATATTCCAATGGCATCTTTACCACGATGGTTTTCACCACCTAGGTATGGTATGACTAGGTTCTGTGATTTATTTTCTTCAAGACAAAAAATGGTCAATGAAAAGTTCTGTGAAACCATATCTAGTATGAAGGAAAAGATCCATTCAGATTTGAATTCTAGATACTCTAATTGCATCAGTGAATCAGAATTGGATTACTTGACATCTACAATTGTTACTTATTTGGCATTCGCATTTGACAAGGGTCTAGATTACTGGTGTTCAGCGGTTGGTTGGGACAGAGGGAGAGATTCTGTCCGACCTGTATTTGTACGTCAAGCGATTCAGATGACTTGGGATTATTTTGAAACAAACCCATTTAGTACATCAACAGGAAACTTTCTATCACACGTAGAATCAATTGCCCGAGCTGTAGAAAATTTACCTAGGAAAACAGGTTCACACTCAATTCAATTAGATGCGAAAAACTGTGTAACTGATGAATCAATAATTATTGTCACGGACCCCCCATACTATGACAACATTGGTTATGCCGATTTATCCGATTTTTTCTATCCATGGATGGTTCGTAATTTAGAGTCATCATGGCCAAAAATTTTCACAACAATCGCAACGCCAAAATCGGATGAATTAGTAGCAATACCTGAGAGATTTGGAGGTAAGAAAAAAGCTGAGGAACACTTCTCACAGGGGCTATCAGGTGTCTTTCGGTCAATTACAGAAAATTATCCAAAAAATCAACCGATGTCGATATATTATGCATTCAAACAAAACGAATTAACACAGGATGGTTTGGTATCAGTCGGTTGGAGTTCATTTCTAAGTTCAATTATTGACACCGGCCTAGTGGTCACCTCCACATTACCAAGCCGCACTGAAAGAGCAGCTAAGCTCATCGGGAAGAATGCAAATAAACTCTCATCCAGTATTGTCTTAACATGTAGAATTAGAGATTCTAATGCCCCTACAATCAGGCGAACGGAATTCATTGCAGAATTAAGAAACTCTCTCTCTTCTGCTGTGCGCGATTTGCAGAAAGGTGGTATTTCTCCAGTTGATCTTGCTCAAGCCGCAATAGGGCCAGGGATTGGTGTGTTTTCAAAGTACAGGGCAGTGATGAATCTCGATGGAAGTGACATGTCGGTTCATCGAGCTTTGGTAATCATCAATGAAGAATTATCAGTGATCCTCGGGGAATCCGACGATGAAATTGATGCGGAAAGTCGCACCTGTTTTAGGTGGTTCTTAACGCACAATTTGACTGCAAAACCTTATGGGGAATTAGATGTCCTAGCAAGAGCAATCAATTCAGACCCTAAACGAATCGAAGAATCTGGATGTATGATATTCAGTGAAGGAAAGGTCAGAATCGCAGAGATTGAATCATACCCAGAATCATTCAATCCTAAGGATGTGGTCAACGCACCTGCTTGGGCTCATGTCCACAGGCTCATTCGCCTACTGGATGTGAAAGGTGAAAGTGAGGCGGCCGCTTACATGAGGCACATGCCAAGCCATCAGCGTGATTCTGTGCGTTCACTAACCTACAGATTGTATCAGATATGTGATGAGAAAAAGATGATGGAACAGGCTAAGAATTACAGCACTCTAGCCGTTTCATGGGGACAGGTCGCAGACCGCTCACAGAAGGATGACAAGGATTTCCGCCAAAGCGGACTAGATGAGTATTAGGAGGATAAGAAATGGCTGAATTAACACCATGGAGAAAAGTTGCCAAACCGCAGACAGATGTTGCAAAGGGAAGATACGCATCTGCTGAGTTCGCTGCAGATTTATCTTCGGTGATTGCGGGAACTGCCGCAAAAGAATATGGCAATTCTAAGGAATTTTTCCGCCGTACTCACATCACAAAGGGTATCATCAAACTTGTTGATATGTCTATGCTAAGGATGACTGGTCACGGAGGCCAACCAATCCTTCAATTGAAGACTGTTTTCGGTGGGGGTAAAACACACACAATGCTTGCCCTATACCATCTATTGAAGGGATTGAACAAAGTTGATGCTGATATCTTGGCCGCTTTCGATCCATCATGGCAATCAAGCCCCCCAAAAAACGCCAAAGTAGCTGTGCTAGTGGGAACCGCTCTTGACCCAACAAAACCTACTGCTATTGAAGGGCATCCAAATATCAAAGCGAGAACTTTGTGGGGTCATTTGGCTGGTCAATTGGGTGGCGCCAAAGGGTATGCGATGATTGAGGATGCAGATTCTAAAGGTGTTTCACCAGGCTCAAACACACTGACAAAATTATTTGAGGAATTTGGACCATGTTGTATCTTCATTGATGAAGCCGTTGCTTATGTTCGGGGCTTGCACGGCAGGGGAACACTCACTGCGGGTAATTGGGATGGAAATATTGATTTCTTCCAACACCTTACTGAAGCGTTGAACAAATCAAGCAATGCAGTTGGGATCATGAGTATCCCCGAATCTGATATTGAAATTGGTGGGGAAGATGGTCAGAAAACCCGTGATGCAATTGAGTATCGTGTCAAGCGTCAAGATGACATTGGTATTCCTTTAGACACTGATGAAGGGTTTGAAATTGTCAAGCGCCGCCTTTTCAATCCTGATATTGATGAAGATGCAAGAGAAACAACAGTCGAAGCATTTTGCAAACTTTATTTGGACGAGTCACAAATTTTCCCTAAGAAATCAAGTGATGTGGATTACTCTGTGCGCTTGAGGTCATGTTATCCTATTCATCCAGAAGTGTTTGACCAACTCTACGGGACTTGGTCTCAATTAGAGAAGTTTCAGCGTACCAGAGGTGTGCTTAAATTGATGGCAAAAGTGATTGCCACACTATGGCAGGATAACGATAATTCCCCATTGATTATGCCAGGCACTCTACCATTGTTCGACAAGACCGTTGCGACAGAATTCACCCGCCATCTTGACAATGAGACGGTTTGGCTGCCAATTATCGACACAGAAATTGATGGGAAGAAAAGTGTGGCTCACCGTATTGACGGCCTCAATCCGATGTATGGGGAAACGCAAATGGCTCGCAGAGTTGCTCGAACCATGTTCCTTGGCACTGCACCAAGGATTCGATCTCAGGCTAGCGGACTAGACATCCTTCACATTCGACTTGGATCATTGGAACCAGGGGTTCCAGTCAGCAGACCACCCGATGTATTGGAACACATCAAACAGCGATCCGCAAATCTCTACGATGACGGTAGTCGATATTGGTACGATACGCAAAAGAATCTCAACAGAGAGGCAGAAGAAAGGGCCAGCCAAATAGAAGGCTTTCGTGTTCGCGACTATATCATGGATACCCTCAAGAAGAATACCGCCAAAGGTCGGGGTGAATTTGAGAGGTTGCATTTCTCTGACCAACCCACTGAGATTACAGATGAGATGAGCCAACGTCTAGTGATTATGCCTCCTGATACAAAATGGACAGACAAAGGCGATGAAGTGTGGAAAGAAACCATCACGAAAATTCTGGAATCAAAGAGTGGAGGGAATCGCCTCTATCGAAATTCACTCTCATTCGTTATTTGTGATAGCACTAGATGGAGTGATCTTGAGAAGGCAGTCAGACTTCTACTCGCTTGGACTCATATCTCTGACCACCCTGACACCTACAATTTGGATGCCTTCAAGCGCAAGGAAGCAAAAAGAATGGTTAAGAATTCAGAGACGACTGCTCTTTCTCGATTGGCTGAGGCGTACAGAACACTTGTTGTTCCAGTACAAGATGACCCCAAAGGAGAGATTGAGTTCAATACAAGAAATTTGCCAACAAGTGACCCGATACAATCCATCGCATTCAAAGCATCGCAACAGATGGTTAGTGATGCTCACCTAGTTCCCAAGTACTCACCAAAATTGCTCTCTGAAGATTTACAAAAATGGTTTCTCAAGGATGAAGAACATATCGATTTGAAGCGCGCATGTGAAGCTTATTTTCAATTCATATATTTCCCAAGATTGAAGAATCAAAAAACATTCGAAAACGCGATTTCTGAAGGGGTAACTGGAAGAGATTTTGGGCATGCTCGTTCATCAAAGGAAGGCGTATATGATAATCCAAGAATAGGTGAGGGTTTCGGTTCATTCCAAATGGACGGCCATGCAGTCCTGATTCGTAAAGATGTTGCAGAGAAAGTAGTCAAAGAGGCGGAGGAAGCTGCTGCAAAGGCTGCTGATGATACAATACCTGGTGGAGGAACTGAACCTGGTGGAGGAACTGAACCTGGTGGAGGAACTGAACCAGGTGGAGGGACTGAACCAGGTGGAGGAACTGATGATTCTGGAACCTTGACCACACAAATCATAATTGATGCAAATATCAAATCTGACAGCTCTAGAAAAGAATTTGATGAATTAACAGAGCACATCGTGAAGCAATTGATTGTTGACCCTAAGTCAAATACGAAAATCCGAGTAACAATTGAGTCAGAGAACTCAGAAGGATTTGATGAGACGACAATTCGTACAGTCAAAGAGAATGCGAGCAACATATCGAGCATTGAACAAGATCCTGAATTCCACTGAGGTTTTCCGATGAGAATAGTGATACTCACTAGCCAATCAGACACATTTTGGGATTTGGCGAAGCATGCGCGAAAATTGAATCATGGCTACGCGAATAACGGTGAAAATTTTGTCGAATGAAATTGATAGTCAATCTCTAGGGACAATTGAACAAGAGTGGTGTGAATTTTCTCCGAATCACTTGTTCAGAATGTATTCCTCTAGACGGGGTGATAAACACCAGAAAGAAGACTTTTTGACCTCAACGATAGCTTTGATGGCGAACGCGGCCATGAAAAAGGAAATTCTTCAGTGGTTAAAAATAGACGATATTGTTAATTTAGATCAGGTTGAGATTGAATCTGTAACCCAACATCGTTTGTCGAATAATAAAATTGCAGACATTATTTTTAGATTTTCTATCCCTGGATTGGAAATGCGATACATTGTTGTAGAAGCAAAAATAGGCAACGATTTCCCAACGAATAGACAACTGAAGCAATATCATTTCAATCAAGATGAACAAATAGAGTATCGAATAGTAGCACAGAGAAGAACTTTGAAGAAAGACGTAATCCCGTTGGATGGGAGAAGGTGGAAATGCATCTCTTGGGAAGATTTGGCCAGGATATTATCAGAGAAAGAATCACCGTCTTCTTTGGATCAATCAATAATCCACATTTTATCTAGATTTGGAGTTGGGGAGTATTTGACGCGAGACATTAATTTTAATTTCATGGATGACTTTGAACCACAAGTTCAGGCAATGGTACAGGTCTTTGACAATGTCTCAACTTACATTAGCGGATGTCCAACATTGGGTGAGAACCTTCAGAAGTATTCTGGCCGTGAAATTAGAAACCAAAGCCGATTGATTGAAAAATTCAGTATCAAATATACAAAAGACACGCATCTTCTTATTGGTTCGTTTCCAAACATAGGGTTGTGTATTTTGGTCGAACGTTTATCAGATTCTAGTGAATCTGATGATATTAGGCAAAAAATGATTGAACAAATTCCTGAACTTAACAAATCTGTAAAATCCGGGAGTAAATGGGTTACAACGCCTGATGAAAAATGGACTGCATATTATCGTCTCTTTGAAAACCACGAAAATTCGAATTTTGACGATTTGCGGCAATTTTTTGTCGAGTCCATCGACATGATTGAGAATTTTGGTGGAGTGCTAGATATTTTGGGCCGCCTATAGATGAATCTAGGGGCCGGGTTTGGCCCTGAAATAGCGGATTTTTCGCCGCCTGAATGCGATACTGCGGGGCGCAACACGCGCTACGGGGTGCTCAGGGTTTCAGTGAGCCGTTCATTAGAAGTAGACCCCCTCTATCCGTATACAAAGGAGAGAGAAAGGATGGAGAAAATCAATTTGAAGGAGAAACTCTCCAAATTTTCAGACCACTGGTCTCCAAAAGTAATTGCTGAGATGAACGACTACCAGTTCAAATTGGTCAAAATTAAGGGCGATTTTGTTTGGCATAATCACGAAGATACCGATGAAGTATTCATTGTCATTGAAGGAAAGATGAAGATTGAATTTGAGAACGAAACAGTAGAATTGAATGAGGGTGATATGTATGTGGTTCCAAAAGGAATTCAGCACAAACCAAGTGCTGAAAATGAATGCAAAATCATGCTCGTTGAACCGCGTGGAGTGGTGAATACAGGTAATACACAAGGTGATCTAACAGCATCTAATGATGTCTGGATATAACACATTGAATGGCCTATTATTGGTTAGCAATTAGGATGCAACAATTTGCAAACTCATCAAGAGGTAGGATATGAGCGCGCGAGAAAAGCCGCTTGTCAGGATCATCTAGGTTTCTCCGTGAATGTTTTTCATCCGATCCTCTTGCCTTTTTGACAATCTTCCAGAGTTTTTT
>Ga0209992_10004641_pt1 | contig 10630 bp, 19 predicted proteins | sample 2SBtaG_2_FD_182564 | JGI IMG/M metagenome (GOLD analysis project Ga0209992, IMG submission 182564) | Deep subsurface microbial communities from Kolumbo volcano to uncover new lineages of life (NeLLi) - 2SBTROV12_ACTIVE470 metaG (SPAdes)... | ecosystem: Environmental > Aquatic > Marine >... | reverse complement strand
CATTGAAGAATACACTAGACGTTTTAAGAGAAAAACCAAAAATGAAATTATCAGGGATTTAAAATTACAAACCCGTCTTGCCAAGAAAAAAACTAAGGAGTTAGGGTCAATGGCTAAAAAACGAAAACTAGTAGATGATGTAACCCGACAAAAATCTGAGGAAATAATCAAACATGCAAAGAAAAAAGGCTATAGAATAAGTGAAAAAATTGCCACAAAAGGCAGTACTCTAAAATCAAAAATAAAAAAACGTACAAAATCCTCTTCTAGCAAAGATTTAGATCTGCTAAAAAAACTTGGAGATTTACACAAGGCAGGAGTAATCACCAAGAAAGAATTTGAAGAAAAAAAGAAAAAAATCCTCTCTAAAATCTAAACAATGGATTTTACAAATCTAGGTATCGGAATTTTTCTTGTACTAATGGGAGTTGTAATAATATTTGTTGGTAGTTTCTATAGTAAAATGATTGGAATTTTACATGTGCTAATTTACTTTATGGCTTCTTTTGTAATTCTAGGCGGAGTGATCTTCATCTTTTTTTATGACAAGCCTGCGTTGATTTGACTTATTTTGATAAAAATTTGTCCTGACTTGCAGCATGCTCTTTCATGGTATGCTCGATAAACTCTGATTCAATTTTTGTTGAAAATTTACACAGTTTACATTGGAAAATTTCTTGATTCATCATTGATTTTGCCCTTGATGCGGCTCTAGCAACTGTCAGTGTTAGAATTACTGCAATTACTGTGATGATGATTGCATATGCTAACATTGGACCAATTGCATCAGAAGTACCAAAAATTTCTTTGAAGACTGCTTTAATTGCATCATTCCATGCAAGTGCTGCAACTAAACCAAAAGCTGCAGTGATTAATGCGGCCATCTTATCTAAAATTTCTTTATACATTGGTGATTTGGAATCTTCACTCAATCTATTCACGAACTTTTTGCTTTGGCTGCCGCACGTGCTACAATAATTGTTAGAATTACTGCAATGATTGTAACCATGATTGCATAAATTAACATTGGACCTACGGCGTCTGCTTTTCCAAAAATTTCTTTGAAGACTGCTTTAATTGCATCATTCCATGCAAGTGCTGCAACTAAACCAAAAGCTGCAGTTACAAGCGCAGCTATTTTATCTAAAATTTCCTGTCTTAGCGGTGCTGGTTTATCCTCGTCTCCCATTTCTACTTCTCTTGAAAATTTTCATATAAAAATATTTGATGAATAATTTAAGCCTAGTGATATTCAATTATGAAGATCTTAAATATTATAATTCCTACAAAAAATAATGAGTCGTGAGGATTTCAATTCTTCTATTCTAGTTCAGGATATAATGACTAAGGCATTAATCACAGTTAATCTATCTACTACTTCACTACAAGTAGCAAAAATGATGGAGCAAGGAGGAATAGGTGCAATATTTGTTCAAGATAATGACAATCCTGTAGGTATTGTGACTGACAGAGATTTTGCAACAAAGATTGCAGCAAATGATCTTCCAATCAAAACTGCTGTAGAATTTATCATGTCCTCTCCTTTGATTACAATTAATCACAATGAACCAATTTCAGCTGCAGCTGAAAGAATGATTGATAAAAAAATTAGAAAACTAGCAGTTACTGAAAATGGCAAAGTGGTTGGAATAATTACTTCAATTGATTTAGTAACACAATTAGCAAAATAACTAGAATGTTTTTGTTTTTCTAAGAAATATTGTAACTGATGCCATGTAACATCCTGTGGCAATAACTTCAGAAATTAGCGATGCTAAATATGGCTCTATTCCAATTTCAAGAAAATAATACAATGTTGGCCATCTTATTCCAAGATAAATAATTTCACCAACTCCAAATGATGAAATCAATGTAAATAATTCTTTTTTAATTAAATTTGATTTCATGTCTTTGTATCTTTCTTTGTTATCAAAATAAAATAAAACAGAAAAAATTCCAAAGTAAATGACGTATCCAATAATTATTGTAATTGTTGTATTGAGATAGTTTTCTTGATCACCTAATAGCTGAGCAGCTACTGCTGACAATGATGCTGAAATGATAAAACAGATGAGAAAGTTTCTGTTGATTTGTAATAGTTGTGGATTTAATTTCATGATGTGTCTTTGGCAACTGTTATTTTGAATCATTTCATAAACCAAACTATGAAAAAGCGTTGTGAATGGGCAAAAGACGAGCCTAACACTACATACCATGATAAGGAATGGGGACAACCACAACATGATGATCAGAAATTATTTGAATTTCTAATTTTAGAAGGTGCCCAAGCTGGTCTGTCTTGGACTACAATTCTTAATCGTCGTGATGGGTACAGGAAGGCATTTTCCAACTTTGATGCCAAAAAAGTCTCAAAATATGCTAAAAAGCATGTGGAAAAACTAGTCCTAGATGAATCCATTATCCGAAACAGGCTCAAAATCAACTCTGCTATTAATAATGCAAAACAGTTTCTTAAAGTTCAGACAGAATTTGGCTCATTTGACAAGTATATTTGGGAATTTGTTAATCACAAACCAATCAAAAACAAATTCAAAAAACTCTCTGATTTGCCTGCATCCACTGAAATCTCTGAAAAACTAAGCCAAGATCTCAAAAAACGTGGATTCAATTTTGTTGGACCTACAATTTGCTATGCTTTGATGCAAGCAATAGGAATGGTAAATGACCACACCTCGCAGTGCTACTTGTACAAAAAATGATTAATTATTTGACTGAAATTTTTTCAGTGTGTCACTATACAAATTCATGGGAACTATTTTGACTGTACTCAATGACGAAATTCCAACATCTATGCAAAGTTTCTCGATATCATGTGCATTTACTGCATCTATGATGATTGTCCATTCATGCTCTAAAACAGACATGTAGAATTCAATGACTTTGACATTATCGTATTTCTTACTCTCAGTTTCTAACTTTTCTCCTAATTTCATGAATATTTCTTTACTATCTTCATTGTTTATTGGACATGATTCAGGACTATGTATTGCAAATACTCCAAATAACATGAAAAAATTATTTTTTAATGATATTTAAATTTGAATTTTTTTGTTGGAATGTTTTATTAATAAATCTAAATTATAAGCAAGATTTTTGAATGTTATATTTATTATGAATGAAAAATTATCCCACTTTTCAAAGACTGCAGGTCCTGGAATATTATTTGCGTGTACTGCAATAGGTGTATCTCATTTAGTACAATCCACTAGGGCTGGTGCTGATTTTGGATTGCTGATTTTGGGATTTGTAATATTGGTCACATTACTGAAATATCCTTTTTTTGAATTTGGTTCTCGGTATGCAAATTCAACACAAACTAGTATCATAGATGGTTACAAGAAACTTGGCAAGCCTGCATTATGGCTTTACTTTTTCATTACGATTGCATCTATGTTCTTTGTAACTGGGGCTGTTGGCTTTGTTACTGCAGGATTTTTTGAGAATCTGTTTGGATTAGATTTTCTAGGTGAATGGACTGTGATTATTTTGTTTGCAGTATGTGTTGGAATTTTAGCAATTGGAAAATATCATGTTCTTGATAGTTTGATTAAGATAATTGCAATTGTTTTGTTGGTTTCAACAGTATCTGCATTTTTGCTAACCTTGTATAATGGACCAATAGAACCAGTAGATGGATTTATTCCAAAAGAATTATGGGATGCATCTGGAATCTTTTTCTTACTTGCATTAATGGGATGGATGCCAACTGCAGTTGATTTGTCCAGCTGGAATAGTTTGTGGACATTGGAGAGAATGAAACAAACAAACTACAAACCAAAACTCAAAGAAACTCTATTTGAATTTCGATTGGCATATCTAATTACAGGAATTCTTGCAATAATGTTTGTAACTCTCGGTTCATTCATTTTTTATGGTTCTGGGGAAGAACTTCCAAACAATAATGCACTCTTTGCAAACGAAATAGTTTCTCTTTATACTAGTACTATTGGAGACTGGAGTTACATCATAATTGCAGCTTCAGCATTTACTGTAATGTTTGGAACTATCATTGCAGTTTTTGATGGGTATTCAAGATCATTGCAAAGAACTGTAGAGCTGATTTTTACTAAAAAAGAGGACAAAATACGCACAAAATTTAGAACATTTTACGTATTTTTCTTGATTCTAATTTCTGGCGGCTCAATAATTGTGATATTTCAATTTGGAAACAATCTCAAAGAATTAGTTGATTTTGCAACTGTATTGTCTTTTGTGATTGCCCCCGTAATTGCAATTTTTAATTTTAGATTGGTTACTGGTAAATTTCTTGACAAAGAACATCAGCCTTCTCTTTTGTTGAAGATTCTAAGTCTTGCAGGAATTATTTTCTTGTCTGGATTTGCAATGGTTTTTTTAATGATGAAGTTTATTTCATGATGTGAATTTTGCTGTAATTTTATTTGGACTAATTTTATCTATGGGTGTTGTTTCATCTATTCCTCTTACTTATGCTGATTCGACAATCTCCTCATCAAAATCAAATCCTGATTCTGCATTTACTGCTGCCACCTTTACTGACAAATACAAAGATGTAAAATTAACTGGAAAGAGAGTACCTATAGTTATTTCAGTATCTGGAGAATCTGATTCTTCTGATCCTTCAAAAAGAGCAAAAGAGATACGTTATCTTCAAAGCTATGTTTTAAAATTTTTGTCATTTTCTAATGCGGTAAACGTTATTTCAAACCAACAAAAAAATGAAATCACTGCCAATATTGATATTGCATGGATTCCAATTTTAGAAAAAAGAAGTGACGTGATTTCGGTAACTGTTTTTCCAGATTCCCCTCGAAATGTTTCATTAAAAGCACAACTTTCTCAAAATCCTGGTATGACTGGAGATATTTTTTGGTTAATTATGCATAATGATGAAGGAACTCTTGTAACAACTTCAGATAGTGGTGTAATTGTAATCCGATTTGATTTTATAGATCATGACAAATGTTATGACACTCCTGATACTTTTTGTCTTAAAGCAACATTAACTGATACCAAGAATAGTTACTTTACCGAATCTGGAGATGAGGCTACTATTATCGTAGAGTATCCTGACCAATTGACATTTTCCATTCTAAGTGGAGAACTTGTAACAAATACATTTGATCTGGACATTCAAAAGATAAAATTCTTAGACAAAAAATTAGAATAACTATTTGACAAAATCTTTATGTTGAAAGTAATAGTACAATCCAATCTGCATATCAATTGGTCCTGCATCTAGGGCTTTTATTCCCTCTGACATTTTCAATTCATAACCTTCTTTTGTTAATTTGTCAAAATTTTCAAAAAATTCATCCTCACGTCCTTTCTTTTTCCATAACACGGCTATTGCATCTGTTTTGAATTGAACAATCTCTTTTGTTTGCCAAAGCTTTTTGATTCTTTTAGAATGCTTGATGACGTTTTCTTTATCCTCATTTAGTTCCTTTGAGAGTTCTTCTTTAACAACATCTGTAGTTGATTTTTTGGGTTTTTCTTTTTTTGAAAATCTGTCTTTGATACCCATAAATTATTTAGAATTCATTAACTATTTATCTAAATATTACAAAGAAAGATTTCTACAAAAGTAGTTAGAAATTTAATTTCTTTTTTTGAAAACCTTCAAGTATTATGGAATATGATATTACTTGTGAAGAAATTATCAAAAAAACTTTCATTAATTTTCACGTTCTCTATTATTGGATTTATAGGATTTTCGGTCTCTGCATCAGCTGCTGATTCTTCAATCCCAGAATGGGTAAAAAACAATGCAAAGTGGTGGGCAGAAGGTTCTATCAGTGAAACTGATTATGTAAAATCATTAGAATATCTAATTAATAATGGAATCATCAATGTACCAATTCCAATTTCTGAAGTAACTGCAGCTCAAACAATGTATTCTGAAGAAGAGCGTGCACAATCATTTAGAGTAACCATTTCTAATATCATTGAACCTTTACCCGTTCATTTCTTTGAAAAGTTTGCAATGGAATCCACAGACCGTTTGGATGTCAATGATCCTCGTGGGGAAATTTATGATTTCAGAGAAACCAATCCTTCATTCTATTTAGAGTCATTACCAAGTTCTGACAAAAAACCATTCTATGACTTTGTTGCAAAATGGATGGATAGGCCTGATTCACTTAATGAATTTGATATTGTAGTTGATGTAATGGATGGTGCTGGTAATGTAATTCAGACCTGGGATTTCCAAAAATGTGAAATTGTAGGCTATGGAACATACCTCCAAGATACTATTTTCATCTATCAATTTTCAGGAGTCCAAGATTCTGAAATTCGTGATAGAGCCGATTTCTCATGTGTTGGTGTTTCTCTTCATACTCCTGAATCCTAGCTTTAGCAAGTTTTTTTAATACTGACAAATCAATCATAATTACAATCATGAAACTATCTCCTAAGATGAAAAAAGCACTAAATGATCAAATTACTTTGGAAGCTTCAGCATCAAATAGTTACTTGGCAATGGCATCTTGGTGTGAGGTTACTGGATATCAAGGAGCAGCAGACTATTTCTATGCACAATCTGACGAAGAAAGAACTCACATGCTAAAAATTGTTCATTACCTAAACGATGTAGGTGCAACTGCAACTATTCCTGCAACTAAAGCTCCTGCTAGTTCTTACAAATCACTTGAAGGACTAATCAAAACTGCTCTGAAAAATGAACAGGCAGTCACAAAGGCAATTCACAAGATGGTTGAAATCACACAAAAAGAAAAAGATCATTCAACATATGCATTTCTAGAATGGTTTGTCAACGAACAAGTTCAAGAAGAGACAAAGTTTGAAACTATATTGCAAAAGTTTGATTTGTTAGGAAGAGATAAACTTGCAATCCATGAAATTGACAAGATTCTTGCAGCAGACGCAGCAACACCTGAACCTGCAGCATAGAAAATATTTTTCAAAAATAATTAATACTCTATAATCTTCACTCAATCTATGACAGTTACTGTAACTAGAAAGCCTGGTGGAATTACACAACTATTCAACACTGAAACAGGCAGAGTCACCTACAAATGCAAAGCAGAATCAGCATACATGCTAATTGAAGCATTTGGAGGAATTGTACAATTTAATCAAAAAAATGCAATGGCAACAGTCACTGGACATGTTACATCTCTAGAATCATGTGATGTTCTAAAAAAAGGACATCCAAACTACAAGGATGCATTAACTAGTATCATATCTGCACACAAGGAATTTGCTCAAAATGTATCTGACTCTTACCAAAAAGAGATTCAAGAATTGGAAAATAAATTATCTGCTCTTTAACTTAACCGTAAATCATACAGTGTTCGCATTCACAAACTTCTTGTTCTTTAGATTTTTTTAGACATTTTTTGTGTTGACCTGCCTGACATTGAACGCAAATCTCTTCAAGATTTTCGACCTTTGTGTATTTTTTTGATTGATCAAAACCAAATCCTCCGTCTTGTGGGCCTACCATGTTTAATCTAAATCGAGGTTCTATTTTTATCTCACTAAATTGCAGATTTTATTGCTTTTTGCAAATCATTCTTGTGGATTTCAATGATTCCTCGAATCTCAAATGTATCTACATATCCTCCAGCCGATGCTCGAGTAGCTTTGAGTAAATAATGTAATGCGCCTTCTTCTATTTTTCCAACATAATATCCATATAGAAAGTCCATTTCATTTTCACACTTCCAAATTTGTTTTATTCCTGGAAACGTTTGTTTGATTTCAGTTGGGATTTCTAAAATTCTTCTGTGAATGTATTGGTCTAATGATTTTCTAATTGTTGAATCTTGTAACACTGATGTAAATTGATAGAACTTGCATTTTAGTCCTCTTTCTTTTTGTCTTTTTTATTTTCGCCTGGTTTATCCCACATGTGCATTGTTCCTCTGACCATAAATGATCCTACAATTATGGCAACTAATCCTGTTACTACGAATAAAAATAATTTTCCAATATCTTTGATGCTTCCCATGTATTCTCCCTCAATCTATCTAATTATAATTCTCTGAGATAAGTAATTAGATTCAATAGTGAGTTTGAAAATTCCTATTTAATGTCTAAAATTAAACAGATTGCTGCCTGGGTTGCAATAATTGGCGGTGGAATTGCATTTTTCTTCTTCTCAATTGAGATGGCTGAATTCATGCGATAGTTGTGAAAACTAAATAAATTCAATTTTGAAATATCATTTATGATTACTGAAGAAATCAAAGATTTCTTGAATGTACAAAAATTAGGATATGTTGCCACAGTTTCATCTGATGGAAAACCCAACATCTCGCCAAAGGGGACCATCATTGGTTGGACAGATGGCATGTTGGCATTTGCAGATATTCGCTCCCCTGATACTATGATTAATCTAAAAGATAATCCTGATGTGGAGATTAATGTAATTGATCCTCTTTTAAGAAAAGGATACTTGTTTCAAGGCAAGGCCAGAATCCTTCAAGACGGTTCTACATATCAGGAAATCTTGAATCATTATAGGCAAAATGGAATCAAAAGCCCAATTAACGCAATCGTTCTAGTTGATGTTTCAAACGTATCTGATGTAGTTTCTCCTTTGTATGATTTAGGAATAACAGAAGATGAAATTAAATCAAAATGGCAAAAACATTTTGCAAGTCTATGATTTTGATTGTTTTAGTTTTTCTAACTCTTTTCTAGTATTTTTGTGCTCTTCTCTTTCTTTTTCTAACAATGTCTGCATTGCATCTAATTCTTTTTGTGTTGTGTTGAGTTTTGATTTCAAAGAACCTACTACTGCACTTGCAGCTTCTATGACTCCTTGAGAACTCTTTTGATTTTTGCTATCAATTCCGATAAACTCTTTTTCAGATTGAGTAAGGATACTTGTATCCTCAAAGTTATCTTTTTTGTCTAATTCTTGTTTTGCATTGTACAATCTAGAGTTTGCCTCATCTAACTCTTTTTCAACTTCGACTTGTTGTTTTTTGATGTTGTGTAAATTTGACTGCTCTTGTGCAACTTGCTCTTTGATTTCTTCATGTTTTCTTGTAAATTCATCCAACTCATCTTTAATTTTTGAATGATCCCCTTCTGTTTTCTTAAATTTGTCAATTGATTGAGTATCTTTGATAATTTCTTCTTTTTTGTTTCTCTCACGTGTCTCTCTATATTCTCGTTTGATAATGTCTAATTCCATCTTTTTTTGATTTAGCTCTTTTTTTACGAGCATTAGACTTCCTACCGTTGAATCATACTCTTCTTTTACAGTGGTAATTTTTCCTGTAATGTCGTCAAGTTGTTCTTGTTTTTCTCTAAGATCATTCTGTAATTTCTCAACTTCTGATTCAAGTTCAGTTTTTAATGTTAATTCTTCACTATTATCAGATATTTCCTCATCTGCTTTCTTTTTACCGAAAAATCCCATGCCTCTAGTCGACTTTCTCCAAAAGATGAACCTTTCTTATCCTTTTTTTGTTCGCCATCTGAAGAATTTTAGATAAAATCCAATACTTCCTATGACAATTCCAGCAATCCACGCAATCGGACCTAATCCCGTCTTAGTTATGTACTCTTGAGGGGCAAGAAATAGCAATAATGCACCAAATATGATTAATGCAAAACCTCCACTGTTTTTTGATTTGTTGTGTTCTCCGTGAACCATGATTATGTGTACTCTGAAAGTGTTTTTGCTACTTGTTTTCTTCCAATGTCTGAAATGAATGGTCCTATCTTTGGACCTCTTGAAGTTCCTAAAATTATTTGATATAATATTTTAAAGAAATCTTTTGGTTGCACATCGTTTGATTTTGCAATTTGGTATATTGTATTTTGAATGTCTTCTAGTTCTTTATCTCCCCCTAATTCATCTACAAGTAACTTTAATGCCTTTTTTGCAGTCTCATCCAAATCAACTTCAATTTTTTCTTGCTCGTCAAATTCATCTGAATAGTTTCCTGCAAGTTCGATGAGTTTCTCTATTTCTAGTTCTGGGTTTTTGATTACTCCATAGTCTAAGAGTTTCTTCATTACTCTCTCTGATCTGTTTTCTTTGAAAATTTTTGCTAATTCAATTGCTAGTCTATAGTTTACATGTGTGCTTGATTGTTTTGGAGGGCTAAGGAGATTTACATATTCGTATAGTCCTTTTGATTTTACTAGCTTTGCTTGATTGTCCACTTTGATTCGTCCAAAGTAAATGTCTTCAAGCTCATTATACTCTGCCATTAAAGATGGAATGTCATCAAATCCTAATTCCCTTGCCCCTGTAATTCTTTTGTATAGTAATAACAGAATTGATTTGGGACTGCCAAATTCCAACCATTTCTGAGCCGTAATTACATTGCCCAATGATTTTGAAATCTTTTTTCCACCCTTGTCTAGGAACATCTCATACTTTACATGATGAGGATGTGGGAAATCCAAAATTTCATCTGCTACCCAATCATTTACTTTGACTGAATCCATAATGTCTTTGCCATATGCCTCAAATCTAATGTCAAATGCAGTCCATCTTGCTGCAAATTCTACCTTCCAGGCTAATTTTCCAAGGTCTTTTGCAATGTCTGCCTCGCCTACATGGCCACATCCTTTGACCATCTTTGAGCCAATCTCTGCATCATGACATGTGTATTTCACTTTCATTTCATCAGCGATA
>Ga0209992_10004639_pt1 | contig 10632 bp, 9 predicted proteins | sample 2SBtaG_2_FD_182564 | JGI IMG/M metagenome (GOLD analysis project Ga0209992, IMG submission 182564) | Deep subsurface microbial communities from Kolumbo volcano to uncover new lineages of life (NeLLi) - 2SBTROV12_ACTIVE470 metaG (SPAdes)... | ecosystem: Environmental > Aquatic > Marine > Volcanic... | reverse complement strand
AGTGGAAAGAAAAATCAAGAGCATGTTTTCTATCCGTATATGCTTTGGGAGTATGGCATTGGAAGATTTCACTCAGGGAAGCTTCATTAGGCTATTTATGGATGTGGGCCGAAAATCAGGTGTTGGCAGCAATTAAACTGGTGCCATTGGGGCAAACCAGTGGCCAGAAACTATTGTCTTCGGCAATTGAAATCATTCCGGATCTTGTATTAACAGGTTTAGCGCTACAAGATACAGAAATAGGTTTTACAAACCCAGGCCAAGGAATGGCCAGTGCTTTTCATGAAACTCAATACACTCGATTATTTCGATCTTAAAAACTAAAGAATGAATATGACCAGTAAACAAGTATTACGTATCGGCATTGGAGGGCCGGTAGGCTCCGGAAAGACGGCCTTAGTCAATGCCTTGTGCAAGAAAATGAGGACCAATTATCAAATCGCCGTCGTGACAAACGATATTTATACAAAAGAAGATGCAGAGTTTTTAATCCGAAACGAAGCTTTGGCAGAAGAAAGGATCCGGGGCGTGGAAACCGGTGGGTGCCCGCATACCGCTATTCGTGAAGATGCCTCAATGAACCTCTCGGCGATTGATGATCTAAGCCGAAGTTTCCCTGATCTGGATATCGTCATTGTAGAAAGCGGAGGTGATAATCTTGCAGCCACTTTTAGTCCGGAACTTTCCGACTTGACTATATACGTGATCGATGTCGCTGCCGGAGATAAGATCCCCCGTAAAGGAGGGCCTGGCATAACCAAGTCCGATTTATTGGTCATCAATAAAATTGACCTGGCCCCACATGTGGGAGCCTCGTTGGATGTTATGGAAAAAGATGCTAAGAAAATGCGGGGTGACAAACCTTTCGTATTTAGCAACCTGAAAAATGGTATTGGAATTGAACAAATCGAAAATTTTATTATTAAACAGGGGCTCTTATGAGCAGGGTATTACTGCCTTGACAACACCACTCGGGAAATAAAAAATGGTTTTAATGTATCGCAGCTTAAAGCCAACAGTATATTTACTTTTCTTTATCCTTGCTATTTCCGGAGGTGTGGAAATTGTAGATGCTCAAGTAAAAAGTATTAAGATCCGCCTCAGTTATAAATCCAAACTTGATGGAAACTTGAATGCTAAGAAATTCAAGTTAAATCACCCTCTAAAAATCTCCCAGAAAGAAATTATTAACCATCTTGTTTCGCTAAGGTATAAGGGAGTATCTATGGGCAGCAAGGAGATAAGTGTCTTTTCTCCTACTGAAATTAAAAAATTGGCCCCCATTCTTGTAAAAGCTTTTGCGGGTGTACCTTCCAGAAAAATTATCCACGTTGACTTAAAAAGTAAAACAGGAACTACAGTGGTTGATATCTTCTCCTTTAAAAATTATTTAAATTGGCGTTTTGACTCAATTCAAGGAGAAACATATTTTCAAAAAAATAATGCTCGTGTATGGAGTATTTTTTCTTGGGAACTGATGCGTCAAAAAGGCCAACGTTATTTCAAGTCTGGCGCAGATCAAGGCAGACGTCTGCATAAAAACTGGATTGTTGCAAAATTACATCTTCCTGTTTCTGCCGATAAGGATGAGAAAAAGAGAGGACCCTCTAATCTTTCAAAAAAAAGTAACTCAAACAATGAATTGAATCTAGAACTAGAAAAAAAACTTAAACATTTAAAACGCCTTTATGAGGAAGGTCTCATAGAAGAGGAAGAATATAAAGTTCAACAAAATAAACTTTTTGAAAGATTATTTTAAAACAATTCTTTTCCCGTTATCCCTCGAAGCGCAGGAGAAAAACATTACACATATAAAACCTCTTGAACAAAACAAACCCTATATTCTCTAAAAAATTCTATTTTTCGCTTTAAAATTAGACGTTGAAAAATATAAACGCTTAAAATTTAAGCAATTTGTGTCTAACAGCGATACTTTAATTTGGCTTTAATTTTTAAAATCATTATAAAACGTATGTTTACATACAAAGCGAATAAAATGGAATGGGTTTTGCTTATAGATCGGTGAAGTAATCAAAAATGGATTATTAGCGGTTAAAAGTTGCGATACCAAAAAGGAATAAGGTTTGAAGGATTTAATTGAAGTCTTTGAAAAACTGCAATAAACTAGCGCTAATGGACCATCGCGTAGCATTTATTGGGACGCATATATTTAAATTTTTAAAAATAATTAATAATCAATAGGAGGAGTTAGGATGTTTCAACATTTTGCACGCAGGTTCAGTAGCATAAGTTTAATTACAGTTTTCCTATTCGGCTTGGCTTCCCCAGCCTATAGCTTGACTATGGGTAGCATTTTCGAAAAATTGAAGACTGGTGATGATAAACAGTGGTTTAGAATTGGCCTTGGTTTAAGAACTTCTTATGCTGTGACAGAAAATGGCGCTGATGATAATGGCACAGCACATGGTATGGCCTTAGACAATATGAGGCTTTACACATTAGCTAAGGTTACTAAAGATATTGTCGTTGAATTTAATACAGAATTAACAAATGGTAATTCGACTCTATCTAGGGATGCCGATCAAGCTATGCGTGTTCTGGATGCAATAGCCAAATTTTCCTTGCCCGCCGATTTTACTATATGGGCAGGAAGATTTCTTCCCCCAAGTGATAGGTTCAACTTAGATGGACCTTACTTTTTAAATGCTTATAATTTCCCAATTGTTCAGGCTTATCCAGCTCTTGAAAACGGAAGAGACAACGGCTGGGCTCTTATGAAAGAGTATGATGGTGGGAAATTCAAATGGTCTTATGGGATGTTTGAAGGTAGAACCAACAATACTAATGGAGATACCAACCCTGATCAGTCAGACAATTCACTTCATACATTCCGTGCGACCTATAATTTCTGGGCTCCAGAACCGGGATATTACACAACCAGCTCATATTATGGGGCAAAAGATGTTCTAGCCGTTGCTTTTGTATATATGAGGGAAAACGATGGAGCAGGCACATCAACCACAGTTGGGGATTTCACCGGTTGGAATGTAGACGTTTTAATGGAAAAAAAGCTCTCAAATGGTGGGGTAGTTAATCTAGAGGGAGCCTATTTCGAATACGACACAGATGACAAGACAGATTCAAGCCTGACTCAGGGTGAGTCTTACCTGGCTTTAGCAAGTTATCTACTACCCGATCCAGTTGGTGTGGGTAAATTGCAACCTTACGTTCGCTATCAACATTTTGCTCGGGATGGAATAAATCGATCCGCTGCAAGAGGGAACCGATCAGTAATGGAAGGAGGAATTAACTACATTATTTCCGGTGCTAACGGAAAAATTTGTGCATTTTACTCTGGAGATAAAGTTGGTAATGGCAGTACCACAGACAGTTTTAACATTGGTATGCAGTTCCAATTAATGTAATTAACTCTTACTGCAAGTACCAGCAATTCCATCAAAAGGAGAGAGGTCCCTACCTCTCTCCTTTTTTATTTTAAGCGTATTTTGTAGTAAACATATTTTGATAGATAGAACCCAGCCTCCACAATAACCCCTTCCTTTTCATGCACCCCTTTTTATTTTCTTCTACTCAAGGAAAAAGAACAGGTATTTTTAGCAAAAATATTAAGCGTACAAGGATTTCGATGCTTAATTATAAGGCACAAAAATCTATACAGTCTGAATGCATCGCCTTAAGTCCTTTTTTACCAATGGTTTTTTTTTAAAATAATTTTGGCACTACTATTGCTTATTAAAGGTAAAACAAGATGATTAAGCACTCATCAAACTAACTAATAGTAAGAAAGGAATGTTATTAATGGCCTTTTTAAAGTCTCAAGGAGAAGTTTCAAAAATGAAATTTAAATCAATAATTTTAGGTTTTGTATTTTTTATTATAACTGTTGTTCAAGCCCAGGCAGCGGATACCATTAAAGTAGGAATACTTCATTCTCTTTCTGGGACTATGGCGATTAGCGAAACTTCCCTAAAGGATGTTGCTTTAATGGCCATTGAAGAAATCAATGCAAAAGGTGGTGTTCTAGGTAAAAAGCTTGAGCCAGTAGTGGTCGATCCTGCCTCAAATTGGCCCTTGTTTGCAGAGAAAGCCCGTGAGTTAATTCAAAAACAAAAAGTTGCAGTGACATTTGGTTGTTGGACTTCTGTTTCTCGAAAATCTGTACTTCCTGTTTTTGAAGAGTTAAATGGCTTGTTGTTTTACCCTGTTCAATATGAAGGTGAAGAATCTTCTTACAACGTGTTTTACACTGGTGCCGCTCCAAATCAGCAAGCCATTCCTGCTGTAGAGTATCTAATGAGCGAAGACGGTGGAGCAGCTAAAAAATGGGTATTGTTAGGAACCGACTACGTTTACCCCCGTACAACCAACAAAATCTTAAACTATTTCCTCAAGTCTAAAGGTGTCGCTCAAAAAGACATCATGGAAACATACACACCCTTTGGTCATAGTGATTATCAAACTATCGTTGCCGATATTAAGAAGTTTGCGGCTGGAACACCTACCGCAGTTGTTTCTACAATCAACGGTGACTCAAATGTACCCTTCTATAAAGAGCTAGCTAACCAGGGCCTCAAAGCAGAAGATATTCCTGTAGTTGCATTCTCAGTTGGGGAAGAAGAACTGCGTGGTATTGATGCAAAGCCATTGGTAGGACATCTGGCAGCATGGAATTATTTTATGTCTCAGGAAACTGCTGAAAACAAAGCTTTCATCAATAAATGGAACGCACATGTAAAAAAACATAAGCTTCCTGGTGGAAGCAAGCGTGTCACTAACGATCCAATGGAAGCAACATATATCGGAATCAAGATGTGGGCGCAGGCAGCTGAACAAGCTGGTACTACAAATGTTGATGCTGTTCGCCAGGCAATAGGCGGCCAAACAGTTCAATCGCCTTCTGGCTATAAAATTACGATGGACGCAGCAAACCATCATTTACATAAACCAGTAGTTATCGGTGAAATTCAAGCAAACGGTCAATTTGACGTTGTTTGGAAAACTGATGGTCCGATTAGGGCCCAAGCTTGGAGTCCTCATATCCCAGATAGCAAAGAAAAAGTTGCTGACTGGACTTATCCATGGGTATGTGGCAACTGCAAAAAGTCTAAGTTCTAGTTAGCAAAAATTCTCTTCCAGTTCCCAAACAATATTGGTATCACCTCCTCCAAAATGGGTTTAGGGAACTGGGAGAGATAGTAGTTTAATTCTAAAAACTTTTTAAAATTAGGAATTCGGTCCCCTCATTAAGACGGGATTTTTTTGTTTACGCGTTGTTTTAAAAGGGAGGAGATGGTAGTTTAATCCGACTAATTTTATAGAATCAGTAATTACATCCCTTCTTTAGATGGGATTTTCTTGTTTCCTCGTTGTTGTAAAAGAATGAAAGAAACCTTCTTCTTATTTAAACCCCATAAATTTGGCGACGTCGTTATCCGCCGGAAAATACTTACCCAGTTTTTTGGGGTTTTTGTGTTTTTGGTGATGGGTTTGATTTCATTTTCCATCGTGGAAGCAAATGATTTCGAGCTGGCTTTAAAAGATTTAGGAAATAAGAGTCGCATAAAGATAAAAAAAGCAATTAAGGAACTGGGCAACCAAGGAAACCCCGCAGCCCTGCCCGCTCTTGAGGCCTTAAAAGGCAATCGGCTTAGGATCAGCGATGACGGCATCCTAATTATTCTCAACGAATCTGGAGACAAAGGTCGCAACGCGTTGAGTAAAAAACAAGTCGACCTAAAACCCTTAACTCTTCGTAAACCTAGAATTAATAATTCTGTTCGAAGAGTTTTGTCTTCAACCATAGGGAAACTACAATTACAATCCAGTGATCCTAATATTCGTTTATCTGCAGCAGAACAATTGTTGAAAAAACCTTCGAGCGGTTTAGTGGAACTGGTAGAAAAGGCTTTAGCCAAGGAAACTAATGATGAAATCCGTGAAGTTTTCTTCTTAGTCCTAGCCAAAGAAGGGCTAAAAAGTGACGATAAAGAAAAGCGCCTTCAATCACTTAAAATCATTAAAAAATTTGGAAATAATGACTTTAAAAATGTTTTAGAAAGCTTACTGAGAAAGAATGAAAAAGGTGAGTTTCTCGAAAGTTATTCTGAAGTTCGTGATAACGCAAAAAAAGCGATCTCTTCTATTGAAAGACGACAGTTCTTCATCGACCAAATAGCAAATTTATTCTACGGAATGAGCCTTGGCAGTATATTGCTTCTAGCTGCTTTGGGGTTAGCTATAACCTTTGGTCTTATGGGTGTTATCAACATGGCTCACGGAGAGATGTTGATGATTGGTGCCTACTCCACCTTTGTTATTCAAAACCTGTTCCGTGATTATTTACCCAATCTATTTGACTGGTATCTTATTGCAGCTATTCCCACTGCATTCATTGTGAGTGGATTTGTTGGTATCATAATGGAAAGAAGTGTGATCAGACATCTCTATGGACGTCCCCTTGAAACTCTGCTAGCTACCTGGGGAATCAGTTTAGTTCTTATCCAAACTGTTAGACTTATTTTTGGAGCACAAAATGTTGAGGTAGCCAACCCTTCTTATCTCTCTGGTGGAATTCAAGCGTTTAACGGTGTTGTTCTTCCATTCAATCGAATTGCCATCATAATTTTTGTTATCTTTGTCGTCATTTTAGTTTGGACATTACTACAAAAAAGCTCATTGGGATTACAGGTACGTGCCGTCACACAAAACAGAGGGATGGCTTCATGTGTAGGAATATCAACGCGTAAAATTGATATGTACACTTTTGGACTAGGTTCAGGTGTAGCAGGCCTTGGCGGTGTCGCCTTATCACAGGTTGGAAATGTCGGACCTGAGCTAGGACAGTTGTATATTGTCGATTCTTTCATGGTGGTAGTACTCGGAGGCGTCGGGAAAATAGCTGGTACCGTTGCTGGCGCAATGGGTTTAGGGGTTTTAAACAAGTTTTTAGAACCAGTAGCGGGCGCAGTATTAGGAAAGATTTTGGTTTTAGTTCTTATAATTATTGTGATTCAGAAACGACCGCAAGGATTATTTGCCTTGAAAGGTCGTATGGTTGATGACTGAGTGTTACTACATGATTAAAACAATTTCAGAATTACATTCATTTAAAGGCTGGCTATTTAATTTTCTTCTGTTAGGTCTAGCCGTAGTTCTTCTTCCCTTGCTAAATATTTGGCTGTCTGAAGACTCCGCTTGGCATGTTCCTAATTATATGTTCCCTCTAATAGGCAAATATTTATGCTACGCATTAGTGGCTTTGGCTGTTGATTTAATATGGGGCTATACCGGCATCCTAAGCTTAGGACATGGAGTTTTTTTCTCCATCGGGGGATATGCCATGGGAATGTATTTAATGAGAAGTATTGGCAAAGAAGGCGTCTATAAAAGTGATCTACCAGATTTTATGGTGTTCCTTGATTGGAAAGAATTACCATGGTATTGGTACGGGTTTGATAACTTTGTTTTTACTTTATTGGTTATCTTGGTGATCCCAGGTTTATTGGCATTTATTTTCGGTTATTTCGCCTTCAGGTCAAGAATTAAAGGGGTTTACTTTGCAATCATTACCCAGGCTATGACATTTGCCCTAATGCTATTATTTTTTCGTAACAATACAGGGTTTGGGGGTAACAACGGCCTTACCGATTTCAAAAGAATTTTAGGGTACTCGTTGCAAGAACCGTCCACCAAAATGGGTTTATATATAATCACTGCTCTTATCCTGTTTTTAAGCTATGTCCTGTCACGCTACATAGTCAAATCGAAATTAGGAAGGGTACTAATTGCCATTCGAGATGCTGAAAGCCGTGTGATGTTTTCTGGATACAATACTTTGCACTACAAACTGGCAATATGGACACTGTCGGCTTTTCTATGCGGAATAGCCGGAGCACTTTATGTCCCTCAGGTTGGAATTATCAATCCAAGTGAAATGCAACCCTCAAACTCTATTGAGATGGCTATTTGGGTCGCCGTAGGTGGACGCGGTACTCTGGGTGGCGCTCTCGTTGGCGCAGGTTTAGTCAACGGGGCTAAGAGCTGGTTTACAGTTGCTGCCGCGGATTATTGGCTTTATTTTTTAGGGGGATTATTTATTGTTGTGACGCTATTTTTCCCAAAAGGCTTTGTTGGTATTTTTTCTCGATCTTCTTCAAAAAACAACAAGGGGGTCATTTTAAATGACTAGTCCAGAAACTCAATTAAAAGATGTTTCAGTTGACACATCACATGGTTGTATTCTTTACATAGAGGGTCTGACAGTTAGTTTCGACGGATTTAAAGCTCTTAATGATTTAAATCTCTACATCGATGAGGGCGAGTTACGTTGTATCATTGGGCCTAATGGCGCCGGTAAAACTACCATGATGGATGTGATCACTGGCAAAACGCGTCCGGATAAAGGAACCGTTTTTTTTGGGCAAAATCATGACTTATCCAAGATGACGGAGTATGAAATTTCTCACGCCGGAATAGGTCGTAAATTTCAAAAACCAACGGTATTTCTTAACCATACAGTTTTTGAAAATCTAGAGTTAGCGCTTAAAGCTGAAAAAAATGTGTGGACCTCTCTTACAAAGTCCTTGAGCGGTGAACAGAAAGATTTAATCGAAAAAGATTTAGAAACCATTGGATTGACCGAACAGATGAACCTTCGTGCTGGCTTATTATCCCATGGCCAAAAGCAATGGTTAGAAATTGGTATGCTACTTGTTCAGGATCCAAAACTCTTATTAATAGATGAACCTGTCGCAGGAATGACCCACCAGGAAACAGAGCGTACCGCTGAGCTTTTAGCTTCACTTGCAGGCAAACATTCTGTCGTAGTTGTTGAACACGAAATGGACTTTATTCGTTCTATAGCAAACAGGGTGACTGTTTTGCATGAGGGAAGTGTTCTTGCAGAAGGAAAAATGGAGGATGTACAAGAAGATCCAAAAGTCATGGAAGTTTATCTAGGAAGTTAATCGTGCTAAATATTAAAAATTTGAACCAATTTTATGGCGAAAGTCATACCCTCTGGGATGTTGACTTGGATGTTTTACCGGGAACATGCACCTGCTTGATGGGAAGAAATGGTGTGGGAAAAACAACCCTCCTTAAGGCCATTATGGGACTGCTACCGGTAAGCTCAGGTTCTATTTTTTTTGAAGGAAACGAACTTGCAGGCAAACCGGCAGAGTTAAGAGCGCGTAAAGGAATCGGTTATGTCCCTCAGGGAAGAGAAATATTCACGCAATTAAGTGTCGAGGAAAACCTTCGCGTGGCCCTCCTTGCACGTGATGATGGGTTACGTGAAATCCCTGAATATATTTTTGAAATATTTCCTGTATTAAAACAAATGCTCAATCGTCGCGGTGGAGATCTTTCTGGGGGTCAACAACAACAGTTGGCAATTGGGCGTGCCTTGAGTATCAGCCCTAAGCTTCTAATTTTAGATGAACCGACAGAAGGGATTCAGCCCAATATTGTACATGAAATAGGTGATATCATCCTTCGCTTGAACCAAGAGAAGGGGCTAACCATATTGCTGGTAGAGCAAAAACTTCCATTCGCAAAACGTGTCGCCCAAAGCTTTTGTATTCTGGATAAAGGCCGCGATGTTGCTACCGATGCCATTGAAAATTTAGGGGAAGATGTAATAAATCGTTACTTGAAGGTATAGTATGAATTGTGAGGCTGTTGAATTTTTACCCTAATAATAGACTTAAAATAAAGTGGCGAACCGAGAACAAATTACTTTACTAAAAAGCTCAGTAGCAAGATGGAATATTTGGAGAGAAAACAACCCAAAAGTCGATCCAGACCTGGATCGTGTCAATTTCAATGGCGTTAACCTAAAGAATGCCAACCTAAGAAGAGCTAATTTTTATATGGCCTTACTCAACGGTGCTAACCTTCAGGGATCGAACCTCACTAAAACCTTTTTCGCCAGCTCGGATTTACGGGGTGCCAACCTAAGCGAAACCGATTGCTCGGGTGCGAAATTTAATGGTGCGGATTTAGATGGGTGCACCTTTAAGAAAGCGACCCTAAGAAAAATTGATTTCAGCAACCGTGATCTTCGCGATGTCGAATTTAGCGAGGCAGATTTAAGAAGAGCAGATCTGCGAAAATCTAATCTAAAAAAAGTAAACTTCTTTAAAGCCGATCTTCGTAAAACCTTATTTACTGAAGCCAATCTTACAGGGGCGTACCTGTCTTCAACGTTGTTGGAAGATACTGACTTCCAATGGGCTAATCTCAGCAAAGCTGTATTGCGTTATTCCCTCAACCTAACCGCTGTCCAAATACAATCCGCAAAGATCGACCGCGAAACCAAAGTGCCCCACTATCTAAAGATCGATTGGATTTCTGAAACCGATTTCCACTGCAAAGAAAACGCAGTGTAAACAGCAGTTTCTTTGTTTTCTTTCCCTCAAAAGATAAACGGATATATTAGAAGTTTAATTGGCAAAGAATAAAACTTACAAATGTATCTTAATCGTAAAATAACTTTAAATACTTTTTCCCTTCCAACGATTCACATCCCGCATAAATTTTCGTTTGTCCATATCTTTATCCCAGGGGAATAAATCCATTAAAGGTTCTAAGGCATAGTTTGACTTGTCTTCGGGAGGAAGTTCGAATCCACCTTCTGTAATTCGATAA
>Ga0209992_10004634_pt1 | contig 10640 bp, 10 predicted proteins | sample 2SBtaG_2_FD_182564 | JGI IMG/M metagenome (GOLD analysis project Ga0209992, IMG submission 182564) | Deep subsurface microbial communities from Kolumbo volcano to uncover new lineages of life (NeLLi) - 2SBTROV12_ACTIVE470 metaG (SPAdes)... | ecosystem: Environmental > Aquatic > Marine >... | reverse complement strand
GCAGCGTTTCCGGAGCTGTTTTCGGCGCTACTGAAACAGGAAGAAGCACAATTCATGGGTGATGCCTCTTTGATGATCATACTAGAGCGGCTTGCCAGTATGGCTGAGCCGCTCATCAAGCTCGTTACAAATTCGGATGCTCGACTGACCTCGATCTCTCTGACGCAAGCCGGAGAGTCTCGTCTTTCCGCGGACTCGTGGATATGGGACCCAGCCTGTGATCGCTGGATCGGAGGAGTGGAGTTGAACAGCGAATTGCAGTGGTGCTTTTCGCGTTCTGAAAATCGATTCGTGAATCGAGCTGAATCTCAGTCGACTTTGTGAGGGTGACGTTCCTCTGTCACCGCGACTCTGTAAAATACCATGGGCTCGCGGCGCCGACCCGAAACACCTTTTCTCCTCAATACAATCCGAGTATCCATGCCTCATCCTTCAGATTCTAATCAGATTCCCCGCTGTTCCTGGTGCGGTACCGATCCGGTCTACGTCGCCTACCATGATGAGGTCTGGGGTGTGCCGGTGAAAGACGACCGAACTCTGTTTGAATTCCTCACGCTTGAAGGAGCACAGGCCGGACTCTCATGGATTACCATCCTCCGCAAGCGTGATGGATACCTGAACGCGTTTCATAATTTTGATATCGAACGTGTGTCACGCATGACCGAAGCGGAGTGTTTGCAACTGATGCAAGATCCGGCCATCGTCCGAAACCGTCTGAAGATATTTTCCACCGTATCAAATGCCACCGCAGTCCTGGAAGTTCAGAAAGAGCACGGGTCCTTTTCGGATTTCATCTGGTCCTACACACACCACGTTCCGCTCGTCAACTCCTTTTCATCTATGCGCCAGATTCCGGCAAAAACTGAGCTTGCCGAGACGATCAGCAAAGATCTGAAAAAGAAGGGCTTCCGATTTGTCGGGCCAACCATCATCTACGCCTTCATGCAGGCGGTGGGAATGGTAAACGACCACGTTACGGACTGTTTCAGATACTCTGAAGTAGGGAATTGACCCTTGGTCTGCGTTGTTAATTCCGTGTGGAAAACGTGGAAATCAAGTTGAAATCAGAGTTGATCTTTTGCGTAGATTTCAAAGAGAGAGTCTAAGACTCTAAAAAACAACTACTTAGAGCAATGTTATTTTATAGATATTGATCTGACTCCAAAAAATGCGTCAAATCGTATCGATTTGGGCCTCGTGGAAAAGGTGTGGATAACGAAATCGCCCGGTTTACTCAGGTGAGAACCTTGTCAAACGTGTCGATGTCTTCCAGAACCGATCCAGTTCCACGAACAACGGCCGTCAAAGGGTCTTCTGCAACATAAACAGGCAGATCAACCCGACCTCGGATCATTGAGTCCAGACCTTTGAGCATGGCCCCGCCACCAGTCAGCATAATTCCCCGTTCCAGGATGTCTGCTCCAAGTTCAGGAGGTGTTCGTTCGAGGCACCTGATGACGGCAGAAGCAATCTGACCGACCGACTCGCGAAGGGCCTCTCGAACATCTTCAGAAGAGATGGTTCTGACCTTTGGAATTCCGCTCACCAGATCCCGACCCTTGACCGAAAGCTCGAGTTCAGGATCGAGTTCAACTGCACTTCCGACTTCCTTCTTTATCCGTTCGGCAGTTCTGTGACCGATCAGCAGATTGTGATTCCGTTTGAAGTACTGCACGATGGCATTGTCCAGCTCGTTACCACCTACTCGAATTGACTCATCGATTACAATTCCTGACAGAGCGATCACAGCAATCTCCGTCGTGCCTCCTCCGATATCGACGATCATGTTTCCGACAGGTTCGGCAACGTTCAGTCCGATCCCGATGGCAGCGGCCATGGGTTCATCAATGAGGTGAACCTGTCTGGCTCCTGCATGCTCTGCAGAGTCCCTGACTGCTCGTTTTTCCACTTCCGTAATTCCGCTCGGCACACAGACGACCATGCGTCGGATGGCTGACATCCAGTTCGTTTGGACCTTGCGAATCAATTGCCGAATCAGTTGCTCCGCAACTTCGAAATCCGCAATGACACCGTCTTTCAGCGGCATGATGGTCTCAATTTCGCGATGCGTTCGTTCGTGCATCTGCTGAGCTTCGTGCCCAACCGCAATAACTCGTCGATTGGATCGATTGAGCGCTACGATAGAAGGCTCATTCAGCACAATGCCCCGACCCTGGATGTAAATCAGCGTATTCGCTGTTCCCAGGTCGATGGCTACATCTGTCGAAAAATTGAAAAGACCCATGAAGGCTTTTTTTGACGAAATCTCAGCTTAAAAGAACCGATCGGAGGGGTCGAACCGCGGGGCTGGATATCAAAAACCATCCCCGGTCGGGCAGGCTCGATAATACGTATGTTGGGTTTTGAATCCAACGTTTCATGTGTAGGTTATTCACAGTTGATTGTCCCAGATCCACATTTACAACCATGATATGCGCGTACTCCGTGTTGCTGGCGTCATACTGTTCTTGTTGATTCTCGCGTTTATCTCCATCGGCTTCTGGATTCCCGAAATTTCATTTCAGACCAGGGTGGAGGTAGGCCGTACCCCTTCAACTGTTTTTTCAGTTCTGATCGACTCGGACAGAATGGATGAGTGGCTTGACGGGTTTCTGTCGATTGAGCCAATTGTGGAGCGGGAGGATTTCGTCGGTAATGAGTACCGTTTGTATTTCGAACAGCAAGGCGATACGCTCGTCCTGGAAGAGGAGATAATCGAGTATGTCGAAAACGAACGCTTCGGCCTGAGGATGACTCATCATGACCGGATGGTAACGGAAACGTATGTCACGCTGACGCAGACGACCACCGGGACGACAATCACAACGGACAACACGATTTCCGGAACTTCTTTTGTCTGGAGGTCAGTTTTTGCCTTAATGGGGAGCAGTTTCGCCGATACACAGCAGGCACAGTACGAGCGATTGTCTCAGATTATTCAAGTGAGTTCTGCGTCCATGGTTGGGCAATGGACGGGTATTGATGGATCAGGATCAGAGCACCTATTCGAGTTCAGGGCCGATTCCACGGTGAAGTGGACGGTTTCCGCTGGAGGTCAGCTCTTTTCTCTTCTGGAGCTGAGATACGAATACGATACCACGACGGCGCCCGCCACCTTGAATCTGGAAGGATTTGAATCAGGGCCACTGGAGGGAATGACACTGTTTGGTATTGTCGAGTTTATAAGTGACAAAGCGATGCGACTCGACGCGGAGGCCGGAGATCCTGCAGATCCGAGTGTAAGGCCGACAGAGTTTTCAGATTCAACCGTTGAATATCAGAGAATCAAATAGGGATGGGATCCTCTCTTTGGATCCTCTCTTCAGGTAGTCGAGCAATTTGGGTTCGATTATTCCTGTTCGAAAAGCGCCATAACGGCCCCGGCAGGATCTTCAATCACACAGTATTTACCCTGTCCTGGCATGTGTTTGACTTCGGTCAGGGTTTTCCCGCCCAACTGAGTACACGCTGATCGCGATTTCTCGATGTCTTCCACGTTGACGTACATCAGCCACTGTGAGGGGAGGCTCTCGTTGGAACCCCGCTTGTGGCATACGCCTGATACAGGAGCTCCGGATTCAGGGGAAGACATTACATAGTCTTCGTAATCTCCCATGCTCAATCCCGATGGCTTCCACCCGACCACGGCTTCGTAGAAATCGCGTACGCTGTCCGCATCCGTGACGGTCAGATCAAACCATCCAACAGTTCCAATGGGCGACTTTTCCTGGCTCATTCTTATTCAAATCCCGTTTTAGGAATGAAGAACACGGTTTTTCAGTAGCTGCTCAATACGCTCAAGATCTTCTACGAATCGAGGATCCGTATCTATGCGAGCCTGGATGGCCTTGCAGGCATGAATCACAGTAGAATGATCCCTTCCTCCGAAGCGTCGGCCGATGGCTTCGAGAGAATGCTGTGTCATCTGCTTGCAGAAGTGCATGGCGACCTGCCGTGCGTCCACGATGGGGCGTTTTCTGCTTTTCCCGATGAGCAGGTCCGGATCCATATTGAAATATTCAGCCACGATGTCCCGAATCTGGGATGCTGAAATACTCTTTCGCGTTCGATTGTCAATCAGATCCTGCAGGGCATCCTGAACGAAAATCAGATCAACAGTTTTTTTCGTGACCTGATGCAGTGCGAGCAATCGATTGAACGCTCCCTCAAGAAGGCGAATGTTGTCCTTGACGTTGTACGCGATGTAGTCGATGACTTCACCCGACAGTTCCAGATCGCTGGCGAGAGCGTGCTTCCTGAGAATCGCGGTCCTCGTTTCCAGGTCGGGCGGTTGAACATCCGCCGAGAGTCCCCATCGGAATCGAGACAGAAGGCGTTCTTCGATCCCCGCGATTTCCGCCGGGCTTCGGTCGGCGCAGAGAATAATCTGCTTTCCTCTTTGATGGAGGTCGTTGAACAGGTGGAAGAACTGCTCCTGAGTTTTCTCTTTCCCGCCGAAAAACTGAATGTCGTCGACGATCAAAATGTCTATTTGCCTGAACGCATGGGTGAATTCACCCAATGTGTTGTTCTGTATGGCGTAAACGAAGTAATTCGTGAAGGCCTCACTTGTCAGATAAAGAACCTGAGCGCGTGGCTGCTCCTGAGCAATCTGATTTCCGATTGCGTGAGCAAGATGAGTTTTTCCGAGACCGACCTTCCCGTAAATCAGAAACGGATTAAAGCTTGTTTCTCCGGGACGATTTGCTACTGCGACGCCGGCACTTCGGGCGAGACGGTTGCAGTCCGCCTCGATGAACGCATCAAACGTGTAACGAGGGTTGAGCGTTCGGGGAAGAGCTCCGGGGACTGTCTCGGGTTTGAAGGAGAACGGAGTGCTTGAACCAGAGCGCGGGTTGTTGCCGAGTCCACTCTTGCGGGCAGACTGGGATTCACTGAGTACATCAGAATGACCCACTGTCACCTGGCCTTTGGTTGATGCCGAACCAGTAGGGATGTCTGCGGATTCAGCGCTCATCGCGGCGCTGGATTCAGGACTGCTGGCTTCAACGCTGGCCAGTTCGGTCTCAGCGGCCTTCTTCATCAGAAAGGAAAAAGAAACCCGAACCGACGCATCATCAGTCAAGAGTTGCTGAATGCGTGTAAAATACTCACGCTCAATCCAGTCACGATGGAAGTCGGACGGAACTGAAAGGGTCAGATGAACTCCTTCGGTAGTGGGCGAGCTGGATACAAATGAAAGAGGCTGGATCCAGGTCTGAAACTGTTGAGGTGGGACCTCTCTGGCGAGCTTCTCTTTAACTCGGTGCCACAGCAATTCGGATGGTATATCCATCAATCAGATTCGGGAGAAAAACGGGTGGGAGGAATGACTTTTAGTGTTCCTATTGTAGCGCGGATTTACCTCGCTAGGCAAGTGCTTTTCAGTCGTATTTATCCACCTTGAACACTTCTTATCAACAGGGCAGATGTTGAAAAAAAAATACCGGCTCGGCCTTGCTTTTACTGTTGAGTTTTACGGGTCCTCATTCGGTGGAGGATCAAGCCGGGCCAGACCTCCCAAATCCATCTTTTCAGATTCAGAGATTGAACCCTTTCAAAATCTCTGCAGCATGATCCGTCGTCTTCGGCTTCTTGATCACTTTGACAATAATGCCTTCTTCATCGACCAGAAACGTGGTTCGCTTGATGCCCATAAAGATCTTTCCGTACAGATTTTTCTTCCCATACGTTCCGTATGAGGTCATCATGGCCTTTTCTGTGTCGGCTATCAGCGGGAAAGTGAGCTGGTATTTGTCAGCAAAGCCAGCGTGTTTTTCAACAGCATCACCCGAAACGCCCACAATGGAGACACCTTTCTCAGATAAAATCGAAAAGTTGTCACGTAGGTTGCACGCTTGTTTTGTACATCCAGGTGTGTTGTCCTTCGGATAGAAGTAGATAGCCAGTTTTTTGCCAGCGTAGTCAGCCATGGAAACGACGGATCCGTCTTGAGTCGGACCGGAAAAATCGGGTGCTACAGAACCTGGTTCGGGCATCGTTGAGTCGGCGCTCATGGTGTCTCTTTTTGCTTTTGAATGTTGTGTGGTTCAAACCCCGGATTCCAGAGCCAGTTTCTCCAAATCGGGGCCTGGAGGGGGCTTCTTCAAGGCTTCACTTACGTCGACTGAAACTCGAGGATTTCGGCCTGCGAAACTGGCTGTCACAATTCTAAAATGGAACGTTCAATGCGCCAGCTAAAAACTGCATGAGCGGATCTCCACCTCCCCAAACCTGAGCGAGGTACGGGAGGAAATCGTCCCTGAGCGCTTCCTTTTCTCCAAACTGCGCAACGCCCATGAAGTCCTTTCTCTTCAGATCGATGATGAGAGGGTGGTCTCCGTCGAAACCTTTTGGGGGTCTCTTGAGCGTATCTCCCTTGAGTTCGTACACATCTTTAAACCCATCGGCATCACGGGCGTCGGTCCACGCATCAGGATCCGTAACGATGGCCGTTCGGATTTCTGTCAGCACTTTATTATCTGGATGCCAGATGCCCAGGCCCATAAACACGTTGTCCGGTTCGATGTGCAAATAGTATCCTGGTGCATGAACGTCCTTCGCCTGTTCATGTCGGAAGTGGATTCCTGCGTGGGTTTTATACGGGTTTTTGTTTTTCGAAAACCTGACATCCCGGTAAATGCGGAACAGTGATCCGCCGTTTGCTTTGGGAATAGCTCTGAAATGGGGGCTGATCTGAGCCAGAAGTGGGGCGAAATCAGCTATGAAGTCCAACAGAGGCTCTTTCAGGTGCTGCTCGTATCGCTTCTTATTGTCGTTGAACCAGTCCCGGTCGTTGTTTTCCCTCAAGTCGCGAAGGAATGAAAACAACTCGGGAGTGACGTATGGATTGGGCATCTATATATGCGGTCTGTTTGAGGCGGGACATTCAATAACCGCCTAACGCCTGGATCAGTGTCATCCCAATGACGTCGTTTGTAATAGCGGCGAATTCGTTGGCTAAATCAGTCAGGAAATATTACTCCGACGAATCAATACCGGCCAATTTCGAACCGTACCAGGCCGACGGGACGGGGACGACAATCCCAAAAATCCACATCCAGATGGGATGAGGGACGGTCGCCATCGTGATCACGCCGAATACCATAAGTATTGCCCCGGTCAAGATTCCCGGAAGGAAAGAGGGGTCTTTCGCCAATTTGCCTGCCACGAATCCGCCGCTGAGTGCTCCTGAAATCCACGCTATCACCACAAATACAAGGGCGCCAGTCGGAATGACTTCCATCAATTGGGCTAAACCCTCAGGATCTGTGATGTCAATTCCTTCAGGAGGAGGCCAGATGAGATGACCGATTGACTCGACGATAAAAACGGTAATACCGCCGGCAATTACACCGGCTACGACGGGCAGGATCTTCTTCATGGTACGCTTCAGTTTTTTGGTGGCCTGGGCGACCCAACATCCCGAACAGAGTTCGAATAAGCAATATGTGCAGTTCGGATCGAGCGAATGGCATTTTATGACGGCTTCGAGTCCGAAAAATGATCCGATATCAGTTTTGCGACCCGTGCTCCTGCTTCTTCTTCCAGAATCTCCGGTGATGCTTCGCGAATCCGCTTCACCGATCCGAAACGCCGGAGCAATTTTTTTGCGGTTTTCGGGCCGATTCCTTCGATATCCTCCAGCTCAGTTCGCAGAGTGGACATGGTCCGCTGTTTGCGTTGGAAGGTCACGGCAAATCGGTGTGCCTCATTTCGGGCTCGCTGGATAAGTTGAAGGGAGGCACTGTCCTTGGAAATGAATACAGAATCAGTATCACCGGGGAAGAACACCTCTTCCAATCGTTTTGCGAGACCAACAACAGGAAATTTTCCGTACGCTTCGACCTCGTCCAGAGCGAACACGGCGCTGGACAGCTGGCCCTTGCCACCGTCGATGACCACCAGGTCTGGCCATGGACCGTTTTCTTCAACTACTCTGCCGTATCGGCGTCCCACGATTTCACGCATGGACTGGAAATCGTCGGACTTGCCGCCGCCGACTGAGCGCACCTTATATGTACGGTACTCGCTTTTCTTTGGTTTGCCGTCGATGAAGACGACACACGATGCAACCACATCGGTGCCTCCCAGGTGCGAAATGTCGAAGCATTCAATGCGGCGTGGCAAACGGGGAAGAGAGAGGTCCGTCTTCAGCTTTTGAACGGCATGCGGCACCTTGCCTTCGTTCTTCTTCTGCTTCTGGATCTTGTACTCTTCCAGCATCATGTCGGCATTCTTTTCGACAATACCGATCAATCCTGCCTTGTCTCCTCGTTTTGGGATATGAACGCTCGCCTTGCTGCCACTTTTCTCGTGCAGCAGTTCCTGAACCAGGTCCGGATCCGAGCATGAGACTGACATCAATAACTCTGTTGGGAAGAAGGAGGCTTCGGAATAGTATCGTTCCAGAACCGCCTGCATGAGTTCATCCTGCGGAGTTTCGTCGATTCGAGTCAGGATGATGTGCCGTCGGCCAACGATTTTTCCATCACGCATCTGAAACGCGACGCCGCAGGCTGCATTGGCCTCTCGGTCCACAGAAAGGGCGAACAAGTCGCGATCGGCCAGATCGCCTGAGACGACTTTCTGCCTTTCGGCATATTTCTGAAGCGCCGCAATCTGGTCTCTGAGCTTTGCAGCCTCCTCAAACTCCATCTGTTCAGAGACGCGTTTCATTTCGTCCTCCAGAAGCGAAATCAACGTTTCCGTCTTTCCATTCAACAGTTGCTCAACCTGCTTGATGGTAGAAGCATAGCTTTCCGGACTCTGATATCCGACGCACGGCGCATCGCACTTTTTGATGTGGTATTGGAGGCACACCTCGAACTTGCCTGCGGCGATCGGTTCAGGAGCCAGGCGCAGCGAACACGTCCGGAGCCTGAAAATGGACCTGATGGTATCGAGCATCAGGCGCATACTTCGCACGTCTGTATAAGGCCCGAAATACTTGGATCCGTCCTTTCTGGGACGGCGGGTAGGGAATACCCTCGGAAAGTGTTCGTTCTTGATGCAAATGAACGGGTAGGTCTTGTCATCCCGCAGCAGGATGTTGTATCGCGGCTTGAGGCTCTTGATCAGATTATTCTCGAGCAGGAGGGCTTCCACTTCAGTATCGGTTACGATGACTTCTACGTCGTGGATTTTCGAAACCATGATCTTGAGACGCCCATCCAGATTTCGGCTGGCATGGAAATAGGAATTGACCCGCGATCTCAGATTTTTTGCTTTGCCCACATAGAGGACCTTGTCGTTCAGGTCCTTGTGTTGATATACTCCCGGGCGTTTCGGGAGACGGGACAACTTGTCGGCTAGATCAGGGTGCATGCGTTATGAGCGCGTTCGTCGATTCACGCCCCGATAAACCCGTGCCAGAATGGAAGGTTCGTACCTACCTTGAGATCGTATCAGAAAGCACCATTGATCCAAATGAACAAGCATTCCGCCCAGATTCTGGAAATCCTGCACGGACTGTATCCGGATGCAGACTGTGCGCTGGATCACGGCTCCGCGCACGAATTGTTGTTTGCGACGATCATGTCCGCACAGACGACGGACGTAAACGTCAATAAAGTGAGCACACGTCTGTTCAAGAAGTACAGAACGATTGAGGACTATGCGGCCGCGGACCCCGACGAATTCATGGATGAAATCCGCTCGACTGGATTCTTCCGAAACAAAACCAAAAGCGTCATCGGTGCGGCCAATATGCTCATGGCAGAATTCGACGGTGAAGTACCGCAAACGATGGAAGATCTCGTGCGCCTTCCAGGAGTCGCTCGAAAGACCGCGAATGTGGTCCTCGGAACGCACTTCAAGATTCCAAGCGGTTTTGTCGTCGACACGCACGTGAAGCGTCTCGGCTTCCGAATGGGCTTCACCCATGAAACCGATCCAGTGAAAGTTGAACGCGACCTGATGAAGTGCTTTCCGCAGAACGAGTGGATTTTCGCAGGCCACGCAATCATTCTTCACGGCAGAAACCTGTGCTCAGCAAAGGCACCCGATTGCGATAAGTGTCCGATCGCTCCTCTTTGCGAGAAGAATGGTGTCTGAATCCGAGCGCGTCGGACAGACTACCGGGCGCCAATCAGTATGCGTCTTCGTGCACTCCTTTCACGGCCCTTCCTGACGGATCGGCCTGATCTGCAAAGGAGGCATCCCATGCCAGAGCTTCCGGTGTACTGCACGCCACCGATTTTCCACTGGGCACACAATTCGCAGCAGCTTCTGATGGGAAGTGTTCCTCGAAGATGGTCCGGTAAAAGAAGCCTTCTTTTGTATCAGGGGTGTTGACCGGAAATCGAAACGCAGCTCGGTCCATATCCTGATCGCTCACTTTCTGTTCTGCGTGGGCGCGAAGTTGATCAATCCAACTGTACCCCACACCATCGGAGAACTGCTCTTTCTGCCGTTTTGCAATCGACTCGGGAAGCAGATCTGCGAAGGCATCCCGAAGTATCTGTTTCTCGAGACGGCCGTCCTTGATCATCTTGGCCTCCGGAGCGAGCGACATAGCCACGTCCATGAACTCAAGATCCAGAAACGGTACCCTGGCTTCGATTCCCCATGCTGCCATACTCTTGTTCGCCCGTAGGCAGTCGAACAGGTGCAGTCGTTCGATCTTACGCACTGTCTCT
>Ga0209992_10004633_pt1 | contig 10646 bp, 11 predicted proteins | sample 2SBtaG_2_FD_182564 | JGI IMG/M metagenome (GOLD analysis project Ga0209992, IMG submission 182564) | Deep subsurface microbial communities from Kolumbo volcano to uncover new lineages of life (NeLLi) - 2SBTROV12_ACTIVE470 metaG (SPAdes)... | ecosystem: Environmental > Aquatic > Marine >... | reverse complement strand
CATGGTGCAGCATTTGATATTGCAGGACAAAATATTGCAAATCCTTCATCCTTTTTACTTTCTATCAAAATGATGTTCGATTGGCTTGGGACAAAACATGGAGATTCAAAATGTTTTGAGATTGGTGCGAAATTAGAATCAACTATCTTTGATTTGGTGAAATCTGGTGTAAAAACTAAAGATATTGGTGGTAATTCTACTACTGTAGAGTTTACAAAACAAATTATTGATAATCTCTAAAAATAGAATGCCCCCGATTTACTCGTAGAAATAAGACGGTTGTCGTAATGCTTAATGTAAAGATCATACAATTAGAAATATGAGAAATGACAAGATTGTCAAATCTACAATAATTCTTGCAACAGTATTTGTTTTATTATTTATTCCAACATCAATTGCATATGGTTCATGGCATTGGTCAAGTACAGTCAAAATTTGTGGCGATAAAATTTGTGGTACTGAACAATCAAACTCACAAATCCCTGATTGGGTACAAAACATCTTCGTTTGGTATGATCAAGACCAAATTACAGAAGACGAATTACATTCTGCAATAGCATATTTAGTTAATGAAAGAATTCTTGAAATCTCATCTCAAGAAATTGAAAAATTAACAAACATTTCATCCCAAGATTGCACCGGCACTGCAAGATGTATCAGTGGAACAGTGACTAAAGTAATTGATGGAGATACAATCAAAGTTGATGGACAATCAATTAGATTTGCATTAGCTTCTGCTCCGGAATTAGGGAGTTATGGTTCTGGAGTTAAAGAAACAGAGTTTATTCAAAATATTTGTCCTGTTGGCTCTACTGCTCTAGTTGATGAAGATGATAATCAGACTCAGGGAAGTTATGGTAGAATTATTGGAGTAGTGTATTGTAATGGTTTGAATCTGAATTCAGAATTACTTGATGCAGGTTTAGGATATATGGATTTTAAATTCTGTGATATCAGTGAATTTGGGAATAGTGATTGGGCAATAAAACACGGATGTGATTTAAAGTCTAATGTTACTGTGAGTGAATCTCAAGCAAACAATTGTGATTCTTCATATCCTGACTTTTGCATTCCACCGCCACCTCCAGACCTTGATTGTGGAGACATTTCACAGAAAAATTTCACTGTGCTACAACCTGATCCTCACAGATTTGATGGAGATAAGGATGGTATTGGTTGTGAATCATAACATATTGTTTTACAAATGAAAATAGAGGATTGTCGTAATACTTAAGAAAATAATTCAAACTTGATTGGGAGATGTCTATTTTACTTAATTGTCGTCTTGAAATAATTCACTTTCAAATTTTTCTAAATCTTTCAAAAGATCTTCTACATCTGATGAAGTTACAGAATACTTGAATCCCTCATGTTCTAATCTATTCCTAATCTCTCTCAATCCTGATGATTTAAAAAAGTCTAATCCTACTTCTCGATTTTCTTTATTTTTAATTTCTTCACTTAAGAGTTCAATCAAATTTGGGAAATGTTTGCCTTTGTTATTTAATAAATCTTTGATCTCATCTTCACCATATTCTAGATCAAGTAATTTTTTTTTAACTAAATTTTCTTGTAGTGCTAAAATTGAAACTGCCGTTGCCCAGTTGAAATCATTGTTAAATCTTCTTTTTAACAATGATTCAAGTTTGGTAAGCGAGGTTAATGATGTTGAAATATGTGATACATATGAAAATAATTCAAACTTGCTTGTCATTTCTAACATGAACAATCTTCCAAATACATCCGGAGACAATTCTTTATCTAATTTTGTAGATTTACCTTCAAATAATGAATTTGCCATGTCTGGAAATAAAGACATTGCTCCAATATCTTCCATGCTGATTTTGTTATCATCCATTTGTTGTTTCAAAATTTTTTGGCGAGTTTTTGTTTCTAATTCTTCAACTTCTTTTTTACGCTTTAAGTATAATTCATCAAATTGTTCCTGAGATAATTTTCCAACTTCATTGATGTATTCTATTAATGTATCAAAAATAGATTCTAGAAATACCTCTGATTTTTTAGATGCTGTTTCAGATTTTTCGTATTTATCTCGTGATTTTTTTAAGTTTTTAACTAATTTCAAATAAAAAATATCTTTGATTTCTTCAGGAAGTACTAAATTTTCATCTCGAAACATGTTTTATCCCTTCATAATTTCATATTATGGTATTAATATCTAATTTCATTAAATCCGATAAATCATAGTAGACTCAATAGAATAGTACGAAAAATACTATTTCTGACAGAATAAATCGATGAAACAACATGTCTTAGATTTTATACTCTCTGAAAGACGTAAACTAAACTTTCAATTGTATAAACGTCTTAATACAATACTATTTTCATAATGGTGTGGTAAAGAAAAACAAAGGAAAGACTGCATGGGGGGCAGTGTCTATCATTGCAGTTTTGTCGGTTCTCGGAGCCGGTTATCTATATTTCTCATCTTACCCTGAAATGGATATAGCAATGTATTATTCAGATAATTCATTAATTTCAACTTCAAATATTGAACTTACTTTGTATACTGAAGATAATGATTATAACAGAAATTCGGGTGTTTGTTTTCAAGTAAGAAATTCTGCTGAGAATGTAGCGCCAAATAAGGTGGATGCTACCAATTTCAAAGTGTGGATTGAAACTAATGCTATTTGTGAAAATTGTAATGCCAATACTCCTTTTGGGGCTTTTTCTTCACAATCTGAAGAAAAAGTTTGTAGAAATGTAAAAGCACCTTCTAATTTAGAAAAAATTCAGTTTACGGTGATTCCAAAATATGATGCGTTAGGCCTTCATTGGGAACCTGCAACAACATTTTCATGTAACTTCGATATGGAAGAAAAGAATTTGAAACACTTTATCTGTAATCTAGATAAATAAAACATAGAATATGTCCGATCATACAATTGAACGAATCAAGGAAATAGTTGAAACAATTACCGCCTCATATGACAAATTAAAAGAATTTGAAAAAAATAGTTGTCACAAAGAACAACTTGAAAAGGAATTAATTACAATTAGAGATACTGCTGGAGAAATACCCTCACTATTAGTTCAAATATTCAAAGAACACCCCGAACAAATGCAATCCCTACTTAGTCTAGGGTCAATGTTTAAAATGTCATTTATAGGCACGATTTCGTTAATGATTCCACTCATAAAACAAAATCAAAATCCAAATGATGAGTGGATTAAAACACAATCAAGTATGGCAATTGCCTTGATGAATGAAAATGGTAACATGGATGCATTAAAAGCAATTCTGATTTTGTTTAGATAGCCATTTTTATAATTAGACATGTATTCATCAAAAAAAGATTTTCTAATTGGTTTGTGTATTCAGCCTACAAGAATTGTATCCATTGTTATTTTGTTACCATTATTCCTTCCATTTGATTTTACGTGGCAAACTGCACAATGGTTCTTTTATGGATTTGGAATTTTATTCCCATCAAGTTTTTTTGTTGAATCTTTACTACGATTACGTAAAGAGGTTTTTCAAAATAATTTATCAATTAAATATGAATTAGTCAATATTTTTAAAAGACTATATCCTAAATATGAACAAAATGTTTCATTAGAATTTGTTTCTATTGCTGCTTTTACGATATTCAGTTTTTCATCAGATAGAGATCTAGTTTTTTGGTGGAGTATCAAAATTCTCATAATTACTACGGTATGGCAAATATTTACTGAATTTCATCATGCAAAACTTATTCCAAAATTAAACCAAATTAAAATGTCCGAACAAGCTAAAATGGTATCTTTTGTTTTTATTATTATCTTTTTAGTATTCTTTTGGATTTGGGTTTATGTATTTGTAGAAAACAAATTTCAATTTTCTTGAATCTTTAAAACACTTTTTTAAAATAAATTTAAAACAATTTAAAATAAACTAGGCGTGTTTATGATGTTTTAAATTATAAATTTTAAAGAATCCATTGAATCTTAATCAACATTTTCTCATAAATTTTAAAACTATTAGATTGTTTTAATTTAAAATTACAATTAAATTTAAAATTGTCACCTAGTTTAAAATATTATATTTTAAATTGTAATTTTAAATTGTAATTTTAAATTGTAATTTTAAATTGTAATTTTAAATTGTAATTTTAAATTGTAATTTTAAAATGAAGTTTTTTTTAAACAATTTAATTAAATTTCAGAAATTATTTGAAAATAATTATAAAGATTTTTTGATTCAAAAACGGTTTTAGATATAAAAAGCTAAAATCGGCTTTTTTATTCATGATAAAACAAATTCAAAGCAAAATTAGGCAATTTTTGAGGGATTTTCTCTTAAAATCAGGCGTGGAGCGAGTAATTTGGTAAGAAAGCAGACCATTTTAGACCAAATGGATTTGGTATCTTTAGAAATTGAGCGACTACGAGAATTCAGACAAACTCCGGTTTTGAGAAAATTCCTCAGACAACTAATTGGAGAAAAGATGATTCTTCAAGACAAAATTAGAAAGAAAAATCAAAGTGAAGAATCAAAGAAACAAGAAAAACAAAAACGAAGAACTGATGCAAACAAAAAACGCAGTCAAAAGAACAGACGAAACTGGAATTATATCAAATCTATTGCAAAAAACTATGACACTGGAAAATCAGTTACAGAACTAAGAACTGAATTCTCTAAATTCAAAAAAGGATTAGAATCAGACATTCAAGATGTCATCTGGAGGAATCCTAGTCCATGAGTGAACAGATTTACACTCCAATATCTAATGCTAAAGATTTAACATTTATCAAAACAAAAAAACAAAATAGAAATGCAAATGTATCTCAAAGAAGATCAGTTCTTGGTGCAGATACTGAAACGGATAAGGGAGATATCTTTCTCTTAATGTTATCAAATGGTTTAAAATTAGAGCATCCAAATATTTCATTTAAAAACATTGCAAAGTTTCTTTTAAAACAAGAAGGGTATTGGATATTTTTTTATAATTTATCTTATGATGCTGAATGCATTTTAAAACTATTGCCTAATGATATTTTAAAATCATACAAGGATACCAAAATACTTGATTTTAAATTCGAAGACTATGATATTCGTTATATTCCAAAAAAACAATTAACAATTAGAAAAGGAAAACATTCCATATCTTGTTATGACATTGCACAATACTATGATGGTAAAAGTTTGGATAAGGCATATTCAGAACACATCAAAAAACCACTTGATCAAAAATATCTTGATACAAAAAATAATAGAAAGGAATTCTCATTACGATACTTTGGAAGAAATAAAAAATTGATACGGGAATATTGTCTAAATGATTGTATTCTAACTGGAGAACTAGCAGAATACTGGCTAGATACATTTCACAAAACCTTTGGATTCTACCCTGCAAACTGGGTAAGTTCAGGGTATCTGGCAGAAAAGGTGCTTGTATTCAATGGAGTAGATATGGCAAAATTCACAGATATTGCCTATTTTGTGCAGGATTTAGCTTGGAAGTCCTTCTACGGAGGACGATTTGAGTTGATTCAGCGAGGATACATTGGAGAGTGCTATATTTACGATATCAATTCAGCATATCCGTATGCTCTGACATTTCTTCCAGATTTGACTGATGGAAAATGGATTTCATCTACTAAAATAAATCCCAAAGCATCAGTAGGATTTTTTCACATACGTGTAAACATTTCTTATTCTGTAAAGATTGCACCATTTCCATTTAGAACAAAAAATAACAGAATCATCTATCCTACAGGAGAGTTTGAAACATTTGTAACATTAGAAGAACTAAAGGTAATAATTGGAGACACTAGAATAAAATACAAAATACTAGAGTCATCACAATTTATTGCAAATGAGAATTGCACATATCCGTTTAGAGATTTTATAAAATCACAATATCAAAAAAGACTTGAACTAAAAAAGCAACAAAATTCTCTAGAGCGTGCAATCAAGATTGTATTAAACTCAATGTATGGTAAAACAGCTCAGAGAACAAACAAAGTGATGGGAAATTTGTTTAATCCTGCAATTGCGTCATTTATCACAGGATATGCAAGAGCACATTTGTATCGATTTATGAAAGAAAATAATTTAGAAAAAGATACAGTGGCATTTGCAACTGACTCTATTGCATGTAGAAAAAAGATTCCAAACCTGAATAGTATTGATTTGGGAGAAATGAAATTAGATAATCAAGGAAATGATACGTACTTTTTATCAAATGGGTTTTACAAAATCAATGGCACTTGGAAGAACAGAGGAATTGGGTATGACACTGAGAGAAAAGTAGACATCGAACATCTAAAAACAAAGATTGACAAGGAAGGACAACTATACATTACAATTGCAACTACAAAGACAACTCACATCAAAGGAGGAATTGTTTATGATAAGATTGCAGACATTGGAAAAATTGAAACCTATGATAAAAGAATCGGATTAAATTCTGATAGAAAACGATATTGGTTTACGGATTTAGAATCGCTAAATGAGCAAAAATTCTGCGATTCTGTGCCTATTCCCATTGATTTAATGAATGATATTATCTCAAAAAATGAGATTTCATGGTCAGGTTATGATGAAAGTAGATATGAGCCTGAAAGTGAATTATGACTACGTAAGAATTTTTGAAAATATGTTATCTAATTCTTTTACAATATCATTAGATAAATTAGAATCAATCCATGAATCTAAGGAACACACAGAATAATTGACTATTCCATTAGATTTGGGTTTAGGAGAAGTGTTGGGATCTAAACCTCTGATCAAAAGAAAATAATCTTCCATAGAGCCGTTTTCTAGTAAAAAGATTTCATCTGAATACAATCCATTGATTTCATTTTTTATGTTTGTGATTTCTTGTGGTGTAGAATTTTTTAAATCTGATAGTTCTTTGTGAAGCATCTTGTTTGGAAACAATGAATTCCATTTTGCATAGTCCCCAGAAATTGCATCATTTTTTAAATTATCGCAGTCTGCTAAAAGAAATGGTTTTATCTTAAATTCATTTAAAAAATCTCTCCATTTTTCAAATTCATCTTTAGAACCCATGTCTAAAAATTCGATATCTTCAAAATCTATATTTTTTCTTCGTTTATAATTATTAAAAAATACATTAAAGAAAATTTTGTCAGGATATCCTTCTACTAAAATTATTCTATTGTTAAAAAATGCTGTAGCTGAGTTGGTATAATTTAGCATTCTAATTTTATTTCTCATATCAATTGGAATAGTTGTAGGTTTTACAATCTTTGTAAATCCTTCATCATTTTTATAAAATCTTAATAATCCTTCTACAGTATTCTCATTTACAAAAACAGGAGAATGCGTAGCTATGATAAATTGTAAATCTAATTCTATTATGGCATCTTGAATAATTTTTAGATATTTTTTTTGTAGTTGAGGATGAATGTGAATTTCAGGCTCATCTATGAACATCATTCCATCTTTCAAGTCAAATCCAAAGATACTGAAAATAAGATGTATGATTCCTCGTTCGCCAGAACTCAATTGCTTTAATGGTAATTCAGTTTTGTTCTGAATGAATTTAATTATATATTGTAATTTGTTTAAATTTGGTTTTTCTATATCCAATTCAAGTTGTAGATGGTCATTGAGGATCTCATTTAATTTTCCAAAAAAAGTCTCTTCTTTTAGAAAGTCTCTTGGAGATTTTTGTTCGGGATTTGGTTTGGTGGTATCAGCTAATCCCTCACGAATTCGATTATAGTTTGAAGCTATTTTGTACTTTACATATGCGAATTCAATTGGCTCTCCTTCAGAAATTGATTTAATTGATTTTTCAAGAGATCTTTTTCTAAACTTATTCCATTCATTTTCTTCAACATTATCTTTTTCTAGCAAATCTATATTTGATGAAATTTGATCATAATCTCTACTGCTTCCTAATGTAGCAAATGAATTTTTCAATAATGGCCAATCTGTATGGTTTAATCGATTGGAAATAATTATGCAGTTTTGTATGTATTTGAACCATTGTAAATAATGAAAAATAAATCTGTTGACATCTCCTGTGACATTAGATGAAATATGTTCGCCTGTCTCTTCAAATTGATAAGATATTATTCTAGGTGTTGAATTTATTGCATCTACTTCAATACCTGTAAAATTTGAACCTACATGATAATAATCATTTAAAAAACGTTGTATGTCAGCAGCATTGTTTTGAATAAAAATTAAATTTTGAATATCGTTATCAGTTAATTCTAAATTGATTTTAATTTTAAATGGTTTATCCGGAGTCTTGTTATTTTTTTCAAAAGAATATGGTACAGCTTGACTAGCCTTAGTCATAATTCTGTCTTTCTTTGGTTGAGTTTGTAAAGCAATAGTATCTTCGACATCAAAAGGACATTCACGAAACAATACTTTTTTGAAAATCTCAGAAATGATTTCTAAAAAATTACTTTTCCCTGAACCGTTAGCGCCAATGAGGATATTCAAATTTTTATTAAAAACTATTTCATCACATTCATCAATATTTTCTTTATATTCATAAGATAAAACATTTGAAATTTTGATAGCATTTATCTTCAAAGTATGAATTTATGTATGAATTTAGTTTATCACTCTTTCTAAAAATAAAGGGTTAAACATCATATGTAGTGTTTGTATTGATTTTGAGATTTTAATCATTATTGAAAAATAATCTAAAACTCAGTATGAATTTAAAAAAATCATAACTATTATTAACATTGAATCATATGATATGAACATATGGCAGCTGAAGAAATACTATTGAAATTGGAAGAACTTAGAAAATCTACTAGCGATGTTAGTCTAGAAGGAAAGATCCTAAAACTGCAACATAGAGTGGTAGAACAAATGTCCGACGAATGGGGCTTAAAAACGGACTAATTAACAATAATTTATTTTTACAATTATTTTTTATCAATACAAAACTCTGCCAAGTTTTGAATCATAATCTTTACAATTGTAATTTCTTGAACTGATTTCAAACCATCACTAGTTTTTAATCCAAATTTGTAATCAAATTTTCTTTCTTTTTGAAATACTCGTTCCAACATTTCTAAAAATATTCTAATTAATTCAGAATCTAACACAACATTTCCTTCTCTAGTGAAAGCGTACTGTTTTTTGGAAATTCTGTGTTTTGATTTAGCCTCAGATAATTTCCATACTACACATTCTACTAGCCACCTAAATGGTTCAATGACATCATACACTAGTGACTGAAAACTGGTATGATTCTTGTGGTAGAATCCATAATACGGATCAAGACCAACACCGTGGATAAATTTTGAAATCTCGCCTGCTAAAACCGAATAACCGTAGTTCAATAGAGCGTTAATCACATCTGTTGCATTATTTTTTTGAACTTTGAATGAATTCCTTTTTGAAAACTCAAATCGCTCATCAATAAGTTTTGAAAATGCTCCAAAGTAGATTCTGCTTGTAACTGCTTCAGAATGTAAGATATTATCTTCTAAATCATCAAGATGTTTCTCTAATTTTTCTATACGAGGATTAATTGTAGAATTTTCAGTTGATTTTAGAAATTGTATTTGGGACTCTATCTTGGCTTTTACAATTTGTTTTGACAGATAATCTCGTTTTTCTTTAATTCGAAATGTATCATATTGACCAATTCTGTACTTTGTTGCAGTAAGCGAACTTCGAACAGGTTCCAAAAATGTTACAGGATTACCATAGGTATCCATCAAAATAACATGTCTGTTATTCTTTGATAGTACAGACATTGCTTCGGTAGAGACGTATCCTTTCCCAGAAAGAATGATTTTCTCATAAGGCATATGATTGACAAACCATTCTTCGGATTCTGATTCCCCTGTACTAGGATGTGAGCCATCTTTTAGAATGATTTTAGAATTTTTGAGACTAATTGATACACCATAACCTCGAAGTAATTTTACGTTGTAGTGATTTCTGCGATTTGAATTCATTTGTCTAAATGTTTTTTCTCAATTGATTCTAAAATTACCAATAATTGCTCTAAAATTATACCGGTATCGTTTAATTTTTCATCTATGAGTTCTTTTGTAATTTCATAATATTCTTCTTTCCCGTTCTTATTGAATTGTAGTCGTATCCTGTCAAATTTGTTTTTATCCAAAAACTCATCAGATGTATCTAATACTGAATGAGCAATTTTATTTCTAAATCCTCTAATACCGTCTATTTTCTTTACTATTTTTGAAAATTTCTCCTCAAGATCAGGATATAATTTTAAAATTGTTTCAAATGTTTTAATTTTTCCTGCGAATCCAATTTGATTATTTATGATTGAATGAAGTAATCGATGATCCTCTTCAACATTAGGGAAAAAATGCATTGAAATAACTTCGGCAAGATAATAATCAATCCAGTTAGCTTGAATCGTGTATTTTCCACGTACATGCATATCAAACTCATAAATTTTGTTTAGTTTTTCTTCTTCTTCACTACCTTTAGGAACTTTGCCTACCATGTTCTCTATTTCCAATATGATCTTCTAAAGCATTACGACAACCGTCTTATTTCTACGACTAAATCGGGGGCATTCTATTTTTATTGATAATCTCTAAAAATTATTTAGAAATTTAATCAAAAACCAATTTTTATTAATTGTAAATAATTCTCTTCAATCATGGCCTCTTGTTGTATTTGTAAACAATCTCCTGGAACTCTAAAAATT
>Ga0209992_10004632_pt1 | contig 10652 bp, 6 predicted proteins | sample 2SBtaG_2_FD_182564 | JGI IMG/M metagenome (GOLD analysis project Ga0209992, IMG submission 182564) | Deep subsurface microbial communities from Kolumbo volcano to uncover new lineages of life (NeLLi) - 2SBTROV12_ACTIVE470 metaG (SPAdes)... | ecosystem: Environmental > Aquatic > Marine > Volcanic... | reverse complement strand
GATTGGCGATCCCCTGGCTGGCCGCCGGTTGCGTGATGTTCAGCGCCGCCGCCGCCCGGCTGACCGAGCGCATGTCGATGGCCGCGCAGACGATGGCCATGTGCCGGATGTTGGGAAAATCCGCCTCTGTTTCGGGGGGCTGCATTTGGCGTCTATAGCATTTGGTTATGCCGACGTCTGCATTCGAAATGGTCAGCGCCGGGGCGTTGTGAGATCGTGCGCGCAGGTTTTCGAAGGAAAGTCGACATGTCCGACCGCAAGACGGCGCTGGTCATCAGCGCCCATTCCGCCGATTTCGTCTGGCGCGCCGGCGGCGCCATCGCCCTGCACGAGATGCGCGGTTATGCGGTGACGGTGGTCTGCCTGAGCTATGGCGAGCGCGGCGAAAGCGCCAAACTGTGGAAGCAGGACGGCATGACGCTGGACAAGGTCAAGGCCGCGCGCCGGGCCGAGGCCGAGAATGCCGCCGCCGCGCTGGGCGTGCATGACATCCAGTTCTTCGATGTCGGCGATTACCCGCTGGACCTGGGCCGCGAGACCAAGGACCGGATGGTCGACGTGATCCGCGCCGTTCAGCCGGCGTGGATGATGAGTCACTCGAAATGGGACCCCTATAACACCGACCACATGAACACGACGCAATTCGCGCTGGAAACCCGCATGATGGCCCAGGCCTGGGGCCACAACCCGGGCGAAACGGTGCTGGGCGCGCCGCAGCTTTACCTGTTCGAGCCGCACCAGACCGAGCAGATGCAGTGGACCCCCAACGTCTTTCTTGACATCACGCCGGTCTGGGACCGCAAGCGCGCGGCCATCGAGTGCATGGCCGGCCAAGAGCATCTGTGGGACTATTACACCAACGTGGCCGAGAACCGCGGCAACCATTTCCGCCGCAACTCGGGCGGGCAGGCGGGCGGGCGCCCGGCCCGCTATGCCGAGGGGTTCCAGGCCGTCTTTCCCCGGACCGTGGACGCGTTGGCATGAGCGTCGCGCCGGGAACGCTGGGCGTGGTCGTGCAGGATATCGCCCGCGCCGACCAGGGGGCTATTGACGCGCTGGCGGCGATGGGCGTGGCGACCGTGCACGAGGCGCAGGGCCGCAAGGGACTGTTGGCCAGCTACATGCGTCCGATCTTTGGCGGCGCGCGTATCGGCGGTTCGGCGGTGACGGTGCTGATGCCGCCGGCGGACAACTGGATGCTGCATGTGGCCATGGAACAGGTCCGGCCCGGCGATATCATCGTGGCCGGCGTGACCTCGGCTTCGGACGCGGGCTACTTCGGCGACCTGCTGGCCACCTCGGCCCGGGCGCAGGGGGCATTGGGGCTGGTGATCGACGCCGGCACCCGCGACGTGGCCGACCTGACGAAGATGGGTTTCCCGGTGTGGACCCGGGCCATCGGCGCGCAGGGCACGATCAAGGCGACGCTGGGCTCGGTCAACGTGCCCATTGTCTGTGCCGGCCAGTCGGTGATGCCGGGCGACGTGGTTCTGGCCGATGACGATGGCGTGGTGGTGGTGCGCCGCGACGAGGTTGCACCGGTGCTGGAAAAAGCGCGGGCGCGGGTGGCCAACGAAGAGGCAAAGCGTGCGACGCTGGCCAGCGGGGTCCTGGGGCTGGACATGTACGGGTTTCGCCAGCAGTTGGCCGACAAGGGGCTGAAATACATCTGAGCGGGATCGGACCGCCTGCGGCGATCCGATCCGCCGGGGGGCCAGCCCCCCGGTCCCCCCGAAGTATTTGAAGAACGATGAAAGGTGATGGCGTGGGCGAGGGCATTCGGTGCATGTGGATGCGGGGGGGAACCTCGAAAGGGGGGTATTTCCTGGCCGGGGACCTGCCGCCCGGGCGTGACGCGGCCCTGTTGCGGATCATGGGCTCGCCCGATCCGCGGCAGATCGACGGTATGGGGGGCGGCGATCCGCTGACGTCGAAGGTGGCTGTGGTGCGGGCCTCGGACCGGCCGGGCGTGGATGTGGATTATCTGTTCCTGCAGGTGTTCGTCGATCGGGCGATCGTGAGCGATGGCCAGAATTGCGGCAACATCCTTGCCGGGGTCGGGCCGTTTGCCATTGAGCGCGGGCTGGTTGCCGCAAGGAACGGTGTGACGCCGGTGACGATATTCATGGAAAATACCGGGCAAGTGGCGGTGGCCCGGGTTGAGACGCCCGGGCGGGCCGTGCGCTATGACGGGTCGGCGCGGATTGACGGGGTTGCCGGCAGCGCGGCACCGGTTCCGATCAGCTTTCGCGATACGGCCGGGTCGTCTTGTGGGGCGCTTTTGCCCACCGGCAACGCGGCGGACGTGATCGACGGGGTCGCGGTGACGCTGATCGACAATGGCATGCCTTGCGTGGTCATGCGGGCGTCCGATCTTGGGGTTGCCGGCGACGAGGCGCCGGAGGTTCTGGAGGCCGACAAGGCCTTGCGCGCGCGGCTGGAAGGCATTCGCACCGCCGCCGGCCCGATGATGGCGCTGGGGGACGTCTCGGCCAGGACCGTGCCCAAGATGACGATGGTGTCGCCGGCGCGCGCGGGCGGGGCGATTGCGACGCGGACCTTCATTCCCCATCGCTGCCACAAGGCCATCGGCGTGCTGGGCGCGGTCAGCGTGGCGACCGCCTGCCTGACCCCCGGCAGCACGGCCCATGCGCTGGCCAGCCGGGGCGAGGGGGCGCGGCGCAGCCTGTCGGTCGAGCATCCGACCGGCGAGATGACGGTGCTGGCCACGCTTGACGGCGGTGGTGCCGTCGCCGAGGCCGCGATCTTGCGCACGGCGCGCAAACTCATGGACGGAAGGGTTTTCCCGTGACCGATATCCAGACCATGGACCCGGATTGGCGGGTGTTTCACCCCGATCCGAAAAAGCCCGACTTTGCCTTGCCGGCAGGCGCGGTTGACGCCCATTGCCATGTCTTCGGGCCGGCCGCCGCGTTTCCGTTCGCGCCCGAGCGGAAATACACCCCTTGCGACGCCGGCAAGGCGCAGTTGTTCGGTTTGCGCGACCATCTTGGCTTTGCGCGCAACGTGATCGTGCAGGCGACCTGCCACGGCAAGGACAACAGCGCCATGGTCGATGCCTGCCGCGCCGCGGGCGGGCGGGCGCGCGGCGTTGCCAGTGTCGGCGCCGATGTCACCGACGCGGATCTGGCAGAGATGGACGCCGCCGGTGTGCGCGGTGTGCGCTTCAATTTCGTGCGCCGGCTGGTCGACGCCACGCCGCCCGAGGTATTCATGGGCATCGCGGATCGTATCGGGCGGTTGGGCTGGCATATCGTGGTTTATTTCGAAGCCGCCGATCTTGTGGGCCTGACACCGTTTCTCAAGTCGCTGCCGGCGACGCTGGTGGTCGATCACATGGGCCGCCCCGATGTCGCCAAGGGGGTGGAGCATCCCGAATTTCAGCGCTTTCTGCAACTGATGGCTGACTGCGACAACATCTGGTCCAAGGTCACCTGCCCCGAGCGGCTGACGCGGGCCGGTCCGCCCTATGACGATGTCGTGCCCTTTCCCCGCGCCGTGATCGAAGCCTTTCCCGACCGGGTGCTGTGGGGCACCGACTGGCCGCATCCCAACATGAAAAGCCACATGCCCGACGATGGCGCGCTGGTTGATTTCATTCCGCGCATCGCCCGCACGGCTGCGCTGCGCCAGAAGCTTCTGGTCGAAAACCCGATGCGGCTTTACTGGCCCTGAGCGCGGAAAACCGCCGGAGCTGCGGGGCGAACGGGCAAGCGCGGACGGTGTTGCCGCCTCAGGCCCACAGGGCGATCTGGCTGACCCATGTGCGGGCGCGGGCGTCGGTCGGGTCTGGCCGGCGCTGGCCCGGCCTCTGGGCCCGCGCCGCCGCATCGCCTTGTAACCCCTTCGGCCAGACCATATCACTCGCGCCAACGGCCGCGAGGGAAACCGATGCCTGAGATCAAGAAAATCCTCATCGCCAACCGGGGCGAGATTGCCATTCGTGTCATGCGCGCGGCCAACGAACTGGGCAAGCGCACCGTTGCGGTCTATGCCGAGGAAGACAAGCTTTCGCTGCACCGTTTCAAGGCGGACGAGGCCTATCGGATCGGCGAACATCTGGGCCCGGTCGCGGCCTATCTGTCGATTGACGAGATGATCCGCGTCGCGCGGGACTGCGGGGCCGACGCGATCCACCCCGGCTATGGCCTGTTGTCCGAGAACCCGGATTTCGTCGATGCCTGCACCGCCAATGGCATCACTTTCATCGGCCCGAAGGCCGACACCATGCGGGCGCTGGGCGACAAGGCCTCGGCCCGCAAGGTGGCCATCGCCGCTGGCGTGCCGGTGATCCCGGCCACCGAGGTTCTGGGCGACGACATGGCGGCAATTGCCGTGCAGGCCGGTGACGTCGGCTATCCCCTGATGCTCAAGGCGTCCTGGGGCGGCGGCGGTCGCGGCATGCGCCCGATCAGCGGACCCGACGAGCTGGAAGACAAGATCCGCGAAGGCCGCCGCGAGGCCGAGGCCGCATTCGGCAACGGCGAAGGCTATCTGGAAAAGATGATCCTGAAGGCCCGGCATGTCGAGGTTCAGATCCTCGGCGACCACAATGGCAACATCTACCACCTGTGGGAGCGTGACTGTTCCGTCCAGCGCCGCAACCAGAAGGTGGTCGAACGCGCGCCGGCCCCCTATCTGTCGCCGGCCCAGCGCGAAGAGCTGTGCAACCTTGGCAAGAAGATCGCCGAGCAGGTCGATTATCAGTGCGCCGGAACCATCGAGTTTCTGATGGACATGACCTCGGGGCGGTTCTTTTTCATCGAGGTCAACCCCCGCATCCAGGTCGAACATACCGTGACCGAAGAGGTCACCGGCATCGACATCGTGCGCGCCCAGATCCTGATCTCGGAAGGCAAGAGCCTGGTCGAGGCCACCGGCACCGCCAGCCAGTATGACGTGCGCCTTGACGGCCACGCGATCCAGTGCCGGATCACTACCGAAGATCCGTCGAACAATTTCATCCCCGACTATGGCCGCATCAGCGCCTATCGCGGGGCCACGGGCATGGGTATCCGGCTGGACGGCGGCACCGCCTATTCCGGTGCCGTGATCACGCGCTATTACGATTCGCTTCTGGAAAAGGTCACCGCCTGGGCGCCGACCCCCGAAGCGGCCATTGCGCGCATGGACCGGGCCCTGCGCGAATTTCGGATCCGTGGCGTGTCGACCAACATCGCCTTTGTCGAGAACCTGCTGAAGCACCCGACCTTCCTGAACCATGAATACCACACCAAATTCATCGACGAGACGCCCGAGCTGTTCGACTTTGCCGTGCGCCGCGACCGCGCGACCCGGTTGTTGACCTATGTCGCCGACATCACCGTCAACGGCCACCCCGAGGTTGATGGCCGTCCGCGCCCGCCGGCGAACCTGCGCATTCCGACCGCCCCGAAAGCCGGCCATGCCGACCCGGCGCCGGGCGTGCGGCAGCTGCTGGAGGAACAGGGCCCCGAGGCCGTAGCCGCCTGGATGCTGGCGCAGAAGAAGCTGTTGATCACCGACACCACCATGCGCGACAGCCACCAGTCGCTGTTGGCCACGCGCATGCGGTCGGTCGACATGGTGCGGATCGCGCCGAACTATGCGCGCGACCTGTCGCAGATGTTTTCGCTGGAATGCTGGGGCGGGGCCACCTTTGACGTGTCCTACCGCTTTCTCAACGAATGCCCGTGGCAGCGCCTGCGCGACCTGCGCGCGGCCATGCCGAACCTGCTGACCCAGATGCTTTTGCGCGGCTCGAACGGGGTCGGATATACCAACTATCCCGACAATGTCGTGCGGTCCTTTGTGAAGCAGGCCGCCGAAACCGGCATCGACCTGTTCCGCGTGTTCGACCCGCTGAACTGGGTCGAGAACATGCGCGTCAGCATGGACGCGGTGCTGGAGACCGGCAAGATCCTGGAAGGCGCCATCTGCTATACCGGTGATCTGTTCGATCCCGACCGGTCGAAATACGACCTGAAATACTATGTCGAGATGGGCCGCGAACTGGCTCGCGCCGGCACCCATATTCTGGCCATCAAGGACATGGGCGGGCTGGTCAAGCCCAATGCCGCAAGCGTTCTGGTCAAGGCGCTGAAAGAAGAAACCGGGCTGCCGATCCACTTTCACACCCACGACACCGCCGGCATCGCCAGCGGGTCGATCCTGGCCGCGGCCGAGGCCGGGGTCGACGCGGTCGACTGCGCCATGGACGCGCTGTCGGGCAACACCAGCCAGGCGACGCTGGGCACCGTTGTCGCGGCTCTGCGCCATACCCCGCGCGACACCGGGCTGGACGTTGGCGCGATCCGCCAGATCTCGAATTACTGGGAGGCGGTGCGCGACCAGTATGCCGCCTTTGAATCCGGCATGCAGTCGCCCAGTTCCGAGGTTTACCTGCACGAGATGCCGGGCGGGCAGTTCACCAACCTCAAGGCGCAGGCGCGTTCGATGGGGCTGGAAGACCGCTGGCACGAAGTTGCCGCCGCCTATGCCGACGTGAACCGGATGTTCGGCGATGTCATCAAGGTGACCCCGATCGCCAAGACCGTGGGCGACCTGGCCCTGATGCTGGTCGGGCAGGGGATCAGCTGTGAAGAGCTTCTGAAACCCGAGACCGAATTCAGCTTTCCCGACAGCGTCATCACGCTGATGCGCGGTCAGGTCGGGCAGGCACCGGGCGGCTTTCCGGACGATATCGTCAGAAAGGTGCTGAAAGACGAAAAGCCAATCACCGTGCGGCCCGGGTCGCTGCTGGAACCGACCGATCTGGAAGCCGCGCGCCGCGATCTTCAGGAGCGGTTCGGCCAAGAGGTCGATGACGAGGACCTGAACGGCTATCTCATGTATCCCAAGGTTTTCGCGGATTACATGCAGCATCACACCGTCAACGGCCCGGTCCGGACCCTGCCGACCAAGACGTTTTTCTACGGCATGCAGCCCGGTGAAGAGATCTCGGCCGAGATCGACCCCGGCAAGACGCTTGAAATCCGCTGTCTCGCCATCGGTGAAACCAACGACGAAGGCGAGGTGCGGGTGTTCTTCGAGCTGAATGGCCAGCCCCGGGTGATGCGCGTGGCGGACCGCAGCGCCTCGGTCGCCGGGCAGGCGCGGCCCAAGGCCGACACCGGCAACCCGGGCCACATCGGCGCGCCAATGCCCGGCGCCGTGGCGCAGGTGGCCGTCACGGCCGGCCAGAAGATCAAGGCCGGCGACCTGCTGGTCACGATCGAGGCCATGAAGATGGAAACCGGCATCCATGCCGAGCGCGCGGCGCGGGTCGTCGCGGTTCACGTGTCGCCCGGCGTCCAGATCGATGCCAAGGATCTGCTGGTCGAGCTGGAATTCTGAACCAGCGCCCTTCCCGGTGCGCCCGTGTTTGCGGGGCAGTCCGGGCCCGATTGCCGCAAGGAATCGCGGTCACGCCCGATCACGTGTGATGACGCGTTCGTGATACTGTCATTATTGCCATGTTGCGGGGTCATTAACCTGCAATTCTAGTTGCAGACATCCAATCGGTCAGGGCAAATGCAAACGGTTTACGTCAGAAAAGTTGTCGGAAATGAATGCTTTATCCCCTTGCGCCTGCGCGATTTCCTTATTGCCCTGGAAGCGACGGATACCAGCGAAGAAATCTGGAACCTTCTGGTCGACCTTTGCACCGGCATAAATCTGCCGATCGTCGATTATGTCTGTGCGACCGACTATCGGCGCTGGGAAAAGGCCCAGTTTATCCGCACGACCTTTCACTCGGACTGGATCAGAAAGGCGCGCGCCGACCCGAGCATTCGGAAATTATCGTATTTCCGCACCCATGCGGTGCAATATCTGACGCCCATCACGGTTGGGCTGGCCTATGTCGACGAGATGGCCAATGTGCGCGCCGACCGGCTGGAGATCATGCGTGTGACCTCGAAAATGGGTCTGAACGCCGGGTTTGCCGTGCCCCTGCGCATGAACGAGCCCGGGCAGGCCGCGATATTGGTCATGGGCGGGCCGCAAAGCCGGGCCGAGTTCGACCCGATCCTGGCCGAACATGGCTGGACCATGCACGCCGCCGCCCTGTCGGCCCACACCCGGTATTCCGAGCTTTTCAAGGCAGAATTTGTCGAGCGCAATCACCTGACCGTAAAACAGCAAGAGCTGGTCAGGCTGGTGGGCCGCGGCCTTCTGGACAAGGAAATCGCCCATGAACTGGGCATTTCCTTTTCCGCCGTGCGCCAGCGGCTTGCCGCCGTTCAGGCCAAGACCGGGGTTCTGAACCGGGCCGAACTGGCGGCGCTGGCCATGCGGGTGGGGCTGATTGCCGATCCCACGCTGAAACCCCACGCCGCCGAGCTTACGGTCTTTCTGTCCACAGGCGACGGCAAGACCGGCAGCGAGGCCGAGCATCACTATCCCCAGGCAGCGCAGTGACATCCCCGCTACCCGCATCCATCCTGCGCTAAGGTGACGGCGGGCGCCCCGCACGGCGCCCGCCGTTCATACCCGAAAACCGATGCGGCGGGGGCCGACAAATCGGCAAATCCCGCACATTTTCCGCTTGCAGGCCAACGGTCTTCTTTGTAGGTGCCGTCTCACCCAATGGACGCGGGCGTAGCTCAGGGGTAGAGCATTACCTTGCCAAGGTAAGGGTCGTGAGTTCGAATCTCATCGCCCGCTCCAACAGGGTCTTCCACATGAATTGACGGCACTTGGCCCGGCGCTGACGGTCGCGTTGCGCGGCGGCTGGCGGACGGGGTTCTGGCGGGCCGCGCGGGCGGACCCAAGCGGCCTATGCAGGCGCGCCGCATCTTTGTAATCCTTCTTTCCAGACCGGCCGGGCAACGCGCCCGCGCCGCAAAGGGGGGTTGGCGATGCAGTATCACCTTGACGGCTTTCATCCCGGTGACCCGGCGGTGCATTCGGCCACCGGGCGACAGGTCGACAGCGTCAAGGTCGATGTCCTCGTCGCCGGTTGCGGCCCGGCGGGCCTGTGCCTGGCGGCGCAACTGGCCCGTTACCCCGAGATTTCCACCCGCATCGTCGAGCAAAAGCCCGGCCCCATGCAGCGCGGGCAGGCCGATGGCATCAGCGTGCGGTCGATGGAGATGTTCCAGGCCTTCGGTTTTGGCGAGCAGGTCCAGCGCGAATCGGTCTGGATCAACGAAACCACCTTCTGGACCCCGGACCCGGCGGCGCCCGGCGCGATCCGGCGGTCGGGCCGCGTGCAGGATGTCGAAGACGACCAGTCGGAAATGCCGCATGTGCTGATCAACCAGGCGCGGGTGCACCGGTTTTTCCTGGATGTCATGCACAATGCGCCCACGCGGCTGACCCCCGACTATGACACCCGCCTGATCGACGTGCAGATCACGCCTGGCGCCGACTATCCCTGCACCGTCACGCTGGAAGGGCCCGGCGGCAGGCCGGAAACCGTGCGCGCCCGCTATGTCGTGGGGTGCGAGGGCGCGCGCAGCCGGGTGCGCCGCGCGATCGGCGGGCAGCTACACGGCGATGCCGCCCACCAGGCGTGGGGCGTGATGGACATTCTGGCCGTCACCGACTTTCCCGACTGGCGGATGAAGTCGATCGTGCAAAGCGGCAGCGAAGGCAGCCTGCTGATCCTGCCGCGAGAGGGGGGCTATCTGGTGCGGCTGTATGTGGCGCTGGACAGTCTGGGGCCCGACGAACGGGTTGCCGAACGCGGCCTTGGGGTCGCGGACATCATCGCCAGGGCGGGGCGGATCCTGCACCCGTTTTCGCTGGACGTGAAAGACGTGGTCTGGTGGTCGATCTATGAAATCGGCCATCGGCTGACCGACAAGTTCGACGATGTTCCCGAGGCCGAAATCGCCACCCGCGCCCCGTGCGTCTTTACCGCCGGCGACGCCTGCCACACCCACAGCCCCAAGGCCGGGCAGGGCATGAACGTGTCGATGGGCGACACGTTCAACCTGGGCTGGAAACTGGTGGCGGTGCTGTCCGGGCGGTCGGACCCGGCGCTGTTGCACAGCTATTCGGCCGAGCGTCGCGAGGCGGCGCGCGTGCTGGTCGAGACCGATCACAAATGGTCACGCACCGTGGGTGCGGCACCGACCGAGGCCGAGCTGCGCGGCGACGTGCCGCCCCGCTTTCAGCAGGAATTCGTGGCCAACCTTCCCTTCACCGCCGGGCTGACGGTGCGTTATGGCGCCTCGGCGATCATCGGCAGCGACCGGCACCAGGCGCTGGCGCGTGGCCTGCCCATCGGCATGCGGTTTCATTCCGCGCCGGTGATCCGGCTGGCCGACGCGCGCCCGATGCAACTGGGTCACGTGGTCGAAGCCGACCAGCGCTGGCGCCTGCTGGCCTTTGCCCCGGCCGGCGACACCGGCGCCGACGATGGCGCAATCGCCCGGCTTTGCCGCTTTCTGGGCGCCGACCCGGCCTCGCCCATCCGGCGCCACACCCGCGGGTCCGAGGATATCGACGCGGTGATCGACCTGCGCGCGGTGTTCCAGCCCGGATTTCGCGAGATCGAGCATGCGCAGATGCCGGCCCTGTTGCGCCCGCACAAGGGGCGGTTCGGTCTGTGCGACTATGAAAAGGTGTTTTGCGCCGACCGGCGCGGCGGACGCGACATATTCGACATGCGCGGGATCGCCCGCGCGTCGGGCTGTATGGTG
>Ga0209992_10004631_pt1 | contig 10658 bp, 16 predicted proteins | sample 2SBtaG_2_FD_182564 | JGI IMG/M metagenome (GOLD analysis project Ga0209992, IMG submission 182564) | Deep subsurface microbial communities from Kolumbo volcano to uncover new lineages of life (NeLLi) - 2SBTROV12_ACTIVE470 metaG (SPAdes)... | ecosystem: Environmental > Aquatic > Marine >... | reverse complement strand
AGGTCACACGTTCGAATCGTGTTGGGCGTGCCACAAAAAGTTTTTATGGCGGGAATAGCTCAGTTGGTAGAGCCCCGGATTGTGATTCCGGTTGTCGCGGGTTCGAACCCCGTTTCTCGCCCCATACTCTGTCTGTGTTTGCAGACAACTTCATTCAAATAAAGTCACTGGAAAGTCTCTTTCCGTGCCCTTTTGCGGGCACTTTATTTGGAGAAGCTATGGCTTACATTCAGAAAGTGACAAGAAAGAAAGATGTTGTGTACCGTGCATACATTAAAAAAGCAGGAGTTCAAAGGGTAACAAAAACTTTCAAGACTAAACGATTAGCTGTACAGTTTATCAATAGTATCGAAAGTGATAGAAATAAGCTTATCTCTTATAATGACACAAAGCCGCAAACCAAACTCTCAGAGGTTGTTAATCAATACCTTTCCCTGGAGTATTCTGGCTCAAGACCCAAAGATGAAGAAAGAAAGTTGGGTCTATGGATTAAACATATTGGGGATAAGCCAATAAGAGATATTGTTAAATCAGATATTAGCACCACCCTATCCTTCCTATCCAAGAAGCAGCTTTCGAATGCCACTATCAATAGGCACAAGGCAGCAATATCAGTTGTGTTCTCATACGCTTGTAGAGAGTATGATTTGCCTGATAATCCTGCGCGCCACATACGCCCTCTTCGCGAGAATAATGCTAGGACGCGCTACCTGTCAGATGATGAAAGAAAGCGTCTATTTGGGGCAGTTAGACAATCCAGTTGGAATAAGTTATACTTAATTACGCTCTTAGCAATTACAACTGGTGCTCGCAAGGGTGAGCTTACAAGTCTTAAGTGGTCTGATATTGATTTTGATAGACAAATAGCCTACATCAATACAACTAAGAACGGTGAACCAAAGGTTCTTCCTCTAACTGAGTCAGCGATTGCTGAGCTTCAAAGATTTAATAAACAAGATAATTCACTTGTGTTTGACTCGGAGGTTAAGCCAGGTCGAGCTTATTGTTTCACTAAGCCTTGGAAGAAGGCATTAAAAGAAGCGGAGATAGTAGATTTTACTTTCCATTCATTAAGACACACTTGTGCATCTTACTTAGCTATGAATGGGGCTAGTTTGCTAGAGATAGCTGATGTACTGGGTCATAAGCAAATACAGATGACCAAAAGATATTCGCACTTATGTACTGACCATAAGTCAAAGCTGATTAACAGCGTAATGGGTAATATTTAACCTGATTTAAGAATTTCAAGATTGTTGCAATAGCAGCGTCTTAGCGAGGCGTACTGCTACGTCTGTCGCTTTGTTAATCTTGGAATATTTGACCAACAATACAGGAGTAACAAATGAACAAAGACGAAATAATAGAAGCTGTAATAGAGACAGTCGGCTCAACAGAATTAAGTATGAAAGCCAAAAGTAATAAACTAATAATGCTACAAGCGTTAGCTTCGATTGATAGTGCTGAGACAGACTGGGCTGTTACTCAAATGATGGAACCTTTTACAATGGAGCTTGATGAGAAGAACAATGAGTTATAACGGTATCAGCTACGAGTGTAAGTGTGGGTATTCATATGCTGAATATTATGGGAACTGCTCAAGTGACCCAGATAGCCTGTTGTGCAATATTTTAGATGTGACAACGAGAAAGGCAAGCTGTAAAGAGTGCGGATTTGTACAACCAAAGATTGCAGAAAAGGAGTTAAGTGAACATCTAGAAAGTTTTCGTTATCACAACCAAGAAGAGATACCAGATGTAGATACTATTGTTAAAGATTTAGAAAAGAAAGCTTACGAATGTAACAATAACAATCAGTGCAAAAAGTGTAATGGGGAGCTAGAGGAAATAGAATTTGATATAAGTGGAAAGATTGATTTGGGATGGTTTCGTCTGCTAGATTATAGCTATCAAAAGCCAAAACCTTTCGAGTGTCCAGCTTGTGAAGAATTTAAAGAAGTGAGTGCGACTCAAGAATATTATTTAGATACAGGTACCAAGGAAGTTGTTAGGAAGGATGAGATATATGTTTCCACGTGTAATGTTTGTGATTCAGAGCTACAAAAAGTACAAATAAAAGAGTTTGTTAAGCCTGTGATTCATAACATAGGTGGTAAATATACTTATGGAGCAAAGGATGTCACGTTAGTTAAATGTCCTAAATGCAAAAGATTCGATATTGAACGCGATGAATTTCATTGGCACTAGAGGATAGAAGAATGAGTGATGAAAGATTAATAAAGAAAGCTGAACAGTTGATTGGGCAGAAAAGACCACTGCCATTAGATACAGTTATGAAGCTAAACCTTCTTGAAAGGCAGTTGAAGGTGCCATCAATAGAGTTTGAATCGTTCTTTGAGGTGGCAATCAAAGATATGAATATTGCCAGTATATGGAGATGAATATGAATCCGTTCGATGAGGGGTTGAGGCTAGTTGGAAAGAGACCAATACCCAAAGATATTAATAGACAGATAAATAATATTCAACAGAATATAGACGACCCTTTGGAATATTATGAGTTTAAAAAACTGTATGCACCAATATTGCTACACCTTGTTAAATTAACAACCACTAGTTGTAAAAGGGCAAATTAATATGTATCAATACAACACATATTTTCAGTATTATCAAGGGGTAGCAATATGGGTGGAATAGTTATATTTTTGGCTATACTAGCACTAATAGATGGTGACTTAACATATGGTGACTTTAACAAGTTGGTGATAATTGGGTTGATATTATGGATAGCGATAAAAGATTAAAGGATAACAAAATGAAAAAACTATTAATAACAGCTCTGTCAATATTCAGTATGCAATCATACGCAGCTGTGATGCCAGATGGCTCTGTAGCAAAACAAATACAGGATTCACTTAATCGCTCAGCTTGGGTGTTAGGCTGGAATGAAGGTGCGTGGATTGATTCAGTGGCAATTCCTTGTGGATTATCAGATGAACACAAAGAGATAATGTTATCCAAGAGTCTTGATGAATGGTATGAGTTAGTTATCGACGGAGATAATAGAGCACAAAGTATCGTTGGAATGATACATCTGTACGGCATAGGCACTGAGCAGAATGAGCAATTTGGACTGGCATTTCTAAAAAATGCCGCAGAACAAGGAAGGGCTTACTCTGCCTTTTCAATAGCCTTTACAAATGTATGTGGAACTGGAAATCTTACTGTTGATTACGTAGAAGCCATTAAATGGTACAAATTAGCCGATAAGCTAGACAAAGATAATGAGTTTACTTTTGACCTTGGGTCGATGTATCTTAAGGCTGCAGAGCAGGCAACTACTAGAAAAGATTACAAGCAAGCTGCCGAGATACACAAAGAGTCTTTAGCACTAGGTAACAAGCAGGCAGCACCCTACCTTGTAGCTCTTTATGTAGCGGGTCTAGGTGTTGATGAAGATATCGATAAAGCTCTTGAGTACGCCAAACAAGTTGACGTTAAGGCACTGTTTAATAATGACGATGACTACAATAAGTTTGGTGACACACTTAGCCCCGAGACTATTGTTGCACTTATTAAGATGAACACAGCTAATCTACACAGTGATACGTATAAGCGTTCAGGTGAATACCATAAGGCTAGACTGATGCTTGATGCAGCAGTTAATAAGAAGGACCCTATTGGTGCTTATGTTGCCTATAAGGCAGTCAGGGGTGTTAATGATGACAAGTATGCAGCTGAAGTAATTCATATTGCTGCTGATGGAGGATTGCCTACTGCACAATATGATGTTGCTCATTATATGGATTTAGCAGGTGTCCAGCCTGAGTATGTATCCAAGATGCTTAAGAAAGCAGCAGAAAATGGATACGGTAAAGCGTACCTGGAGTATGGCTCTGAACTGTACAACAAAGGTAATCATAAAGAAGCATTTAAGTGGTTAAGTAAAGCTTCTAAGTATGAGGCAGGAGAGCACAGTAAAAATGGTAAGCCATACATAGGTGTAGCTACTGACAGATATATTCAGTCAGTTGAGATGTTAGCGAAACTCTACTTTAAAGGTGAAGGTGTTGAGCGTGATAAAGGTAAAGCTTTTGAGTTGGTTGAAGAACTAATAAAACAGGTTGATGGAAAAATTAATATGGAAAAGATTATGATTTCACCAGATGCTCAGTGGCGACCTGATAACATTATGAGCAGAGATGCTCAAATACAATACTACAACAATCGGCTGAATGGTTATATGAGCAAAGCTACTGAGTTGATGAATTTCAAAGATAGAATTCAAGGTCGATAATGAACAATACATCAATATTGCTATTTCTGCAAATAATGTATGGATTTGCCTGCTTATATCTCTTTAGTATTCATTGGATATTAGGATTATTTGTAGCAATATTAGGGCTATTTTTAATCGTTACCATAAGTGAAAAACTAAAATGACTTATGGTCTTAAAATACTGATATACAAAGGCTTATAGTACAATATACACTATGAAAACACCCTCTAAAAAGACCAATAAACTTAACCTAGATTTCTATCCTAAATCACTTTTCTTTGAACTGTCAAAAGTGCTGGGAAGTGAGTTTGACAATCTACCTAATAAAATGCAGACAGGCTATACAAATATCTTTTGGTGCCATAATGGAATCATTAGACATAACCAGCATAATAAGAGTCCAGACAGCTTTGTTTTAGGCAGAGATGAAATTAATAGAAACTTTACTGATTACAGAGACTTTAAGGCAGTTAATAGCAAGGGGTACTATTTAAGACCTAAAAGTAATAGATATGGTGTTATTGACAATCAATATGTTTTAGAACGCAAAGAAACAGAAGGCGCTGTTGAGTGCCAACCAACAAACTGGACGATAAGAACAACAGAAGCTTATCAATCTTATAAGGAAGGTGGAGTTGTTGGAAGTAAAAGTGGTTACCAGTTAACCCCCAAGATTAAAAGATTGATTACTGATTGGTACACAAAGCCCAAAGAAGAGCTTGAGAATCCTGGTCTTGTTAATAGCAAAGGTGAAACAATACAAGAGGTATCAGCTAAGTTGGGTGGTGCAATCAGTAGAGATAAGAGTAGTACACCTGATGAAGTAAATGTTAATCTTTTGATTGCTGTAGATGTACATTCAATAGCTCACCATAAGAAACAAGTAGAGACAATAAGAAGACAGCTGGAGATAAACGCACAAGAGACACTAAGAATAAACAGTGAAGGAAGGAAGGAGATACAACAAGAGGCACTAGGAGAGAAGGAAGGAGGAGCGCCAAGCGACACCAGGACTCCAGGGGGGGTAAATAGAGATATACCTCTACAATCCCTTCTATCAAAGGATATTACACTAGAAGGAATCAAGCAGAGAATAATAGAAATCAACACATTACTAGCCTTTGTAAGAGAGATGGATGGTGATACTGTTCCAGCTATTTATGCTGAAGTATCAACTGGCAGATACCACACAAAAGGTGCTGTGCTACAGGGGTACCATAAGAGTGTTAGATATGCTGCACTAAAGGGTTGTTATGAATATGATTTGGAAGCAGCTCACCAAAATATACTTATACAATTATTAGATAAACAAGATAAGTCTTTCCCAGAGTTGGAAGTGGTTAGGGAATATGTTGCCAACAAGAAAGAAGTAAGAATCAGACTATCAAAAGAGCTTGGTACATCTGTTGGTACTGTTAAAGAAATCATCCAGGAATTGACCTATGGTGCAAAGCTGAATCGAAGCCCAAAGAGCTCAATCTACAAAACCTGTAATGGCAATAAGGGCTTGTTAGATGGAGTGGTAAGTAATGATTGGCTCAAGAGGCTAGAATCTACATTTAAGTTAGCCCACAAATATCTTATTGGTGACAGTCAAGAAATAGTGAATGCAGTTGGTATTAAGTTTGAAAAAAATGGTAAAGCAAGAGGGTTGGCACACATACTTCAAGGCTATGAGAGACTTGTATTGGATACAATAATTAAACACTCAAATAGAGAAGATATTGCTCTTCTGGTTCACGATTGTGTGGTCTTTTACAATAAGCAATCAACTGAAGAATTATCTCGAATAGTAGAGTCAGAAACAGGACTGTGTCTTGGTTTTTCTGAAGAGCAATATTAGCTTGTTTTGATAGTTTTGCAACCTTCTATATAAGGCTATTCTAGTCTATAAACACTGTTAGATTACAACTGATATTCCTTCAATATATAGCGTCTCTAGGAGGGCATTCTCGTGACTCTCAGAGGGTGTTTTAAGGGGTTAATTATGGGTACTAATAGCTACTAGCTTAATTGTTTCAAAGATGAGTCATAAAAACCTTATTTTTACTTAATAATCAATAACTTGTATAGAATATAAATAGCCTAATGCGCTACTTTTGATATTGATTAAGTTACAGGGTAAAATACAAAATAAAACTTTTACTAAACCTCACGTTTAACTCAGTTTCCCCTGCTATCTTTACTTCTAAAAGGGTTGGTTGGTAATTCTCTCTAAGCAGTTAGTCATCTTGAGCTACAATATCCAGATGAGATTCACAGTCCTACTACTCACCTTAATCCTATCAACAGCCCAAGCCAGCCTTGAAGCAACCTACCGCAATAACCTATTAATCAACCCAGACACCAATCAACCCTTCACAGGAAACCTAGAGACCATCAATAAGGACTGGGGCAAAGATGCTATTGAGTATTCTCAAGAGTATGTTAATGGTGTGCCTCACGGTAGTGAGAAAGCATTCTATCAATCAGGTGTACTAAAGTCTGAAGGTAGCTTTAATCAAGGTGTTATCGAAGGCACTGTATCACTTTACTTTGAAGATGGTTCTTTAATGGGTCGTGTGGATATGGCTAACAATATTAAAGAAGGTAGAGGTGTACGTTACTACGCTAATGGTGTTAAACAAATTGAACGCTTCTTTGTGAACAACAAACTACAAGGCACTGCTAGCACTTGGTACGATACTGGTGGTCTAATGATTACAGAAGAATATAAAGATGGAATGCTTCACGGGTACTCAAAGACTTATTATGAAGCTGGTGGTGTATTTGAAGAGGTAAGATATGAATATGGCACACCTAAGTATATGAGAGTGTATCGAGAAGATGGTACACTTGCTGATGAGAAAGGGTTTTTTGATAAGAAGGTTATTGATAGGATTGTGGGATGAATAAGATACAAACTTTACTAACAACGACAGTGTTGTTATTTGGATTAAGTGGTAGTGGTATTGCAGATTTAAATGACGGCTGGGTTGCTAGCCAAAAAGGAGATTACAAGACAGCTTTTAATGAATGGAAGCCTTTGGCTGAGTTAGGTGATGCTAAAGCACAGTACAATTTAGGTCAGATGTATCGAAAAGGTCAAGGTGTATCTCAAGATGACAAACAAGCAGTTAAGTGGTATCGCAAAGCTGCTGAGCAAGGCTTTGCTGCTGCACAAGGAAATCTAGGTGTGATAATGGCAGAGGTGTACTTAAAGATGACAAAGAGGCAGTTAAATGGTACCGCAAGGCTGCTGAGAAAGGTAACGCTTCAGCACAATACAATTTAGCTTTGATGTATGACAATGGTGGAGGTGTACTTAAAGATGACAAAGAGGCAGTTAAATGGTACCGCAAGGCTGCTGAGAAAGGTAACGCTTCAGCACAATACAATTTAGGTGGGATGTATGTCTATGGCGAAGGTGTACTTAAAGATTTAAGCAAGGCAAAATACTGGATTAAGAAGGCTTATGAAAATCCAGATGCTAGTGCTGAAACAGTAGAGATGGCTGAAGATAACTGGAATACATTTGAGCTTTGGAAATATTGATAGGATTGTGGGATGATTAGAAAATTATTATTAATAGCCAGTTTTTATTTTCAAATGTAAATGCTACTGTTGGCGATTATTCGTATATGGGAAAACAAACGCTAAGCGCATTTTATTGTTCACAATTAGCGGTATTATCAAAGGATAGTTTGAGTGACAATATGAAAAAAGCAGATAGACTTTTTTTATATGGATATGAGACTGGAAAAGAGTTTCTTGAAGCAGTTGTGTCTAAGAAAATTAAACCAGAAGAGTATAGGAAAAATACACCTATGATTTTTCTTTGGATAATACAAGACGGACAAAGTACTGATTTTATGCTTGGCAGACTTTTCGAATGGTCTTTGTCAGAAGCAGGTGAAAAAGCCCCTAACTCATATAAAGATAAAGGTTTTGGCGCTTCACAGATTTTTCATAATAAGAATTGCAGTTTAGTTGGAAGGTAAATAATGAAAAAAATACTAATGTTAGCGTTGTTAACTTTGTTTTCAATCAATACAGTAGCAGTAACCGATACACAGATTGAAAGGTTAAAACTTCAAAGGGACATACTAACAGCAGAAAACAGGCTGCTGGAATTAACCAAAGAGGATTTGCTTAATGAAATCAAGGTGCTTTATATAAATAAGGTTGCCGAAAAAGTTAAAGGATTCTGGCGTTATCAAGGTGCAAAAGACAATTGGGGTTGTGATGTTCATATCTTGCAAGATATGGATGGCAATGTTCAGAGTGTGAATGTTCAATCTTGTAATATTGACAATAATGCCAAAGCAAAATCTTTCAAAAATTCTATTGAACGAGCGGTTTACAAGGCTTCACCATTGCCCAAGCCCCCGATTGAGGCTGTGTTTGATAATGAGATATTGCTCCACTTTAAGGTGAAATAATTATGATGTGGAGCTTTTCACTAAAGAAAACTAGAGTTATTTTTGTTGTTAGTATTGCCTTGTGTTTCATATCCTACTGGATTGTAACAGGAGGTTTGGATTATTATAATTTTGGTCCTGATTTTTACTATCGAATGGTTGACTTAGGAAGTTATGATTGGCAGAGGGTTCGTGGAGATTTTATAATCTTTACAAGCCCTATTTGGATATACTGGGTGGTAATACCATTTATCAAAATGGTAATTAACTGGGTGAGAACAGGAGAATGATTATGAAGGCAGTATTGATATTAATGTCATTGTTGCTATTACAGGGGTGTTTTAACAACTCTGATGCTGATTATGACTATGGTTATGGAGATGGTTATGGAGCTGGATACAATGCAACCTGTAAGATACGAGTTACTATGGTTAAGGGAGATTGGGATAATGAAGATTATTCCAAAGGTTATAGGGCTGGTTATTCAGATGGCTCATATGCCTGTAGAAATAAAGACTAGATTGTGAATTTAAAATTACAACTATTGGTTTTGCTGATAACAATAGGTTTTAGTAGCATGGTTTTTTCTAATTCTATAGAAGTGCCTGAATTATCAAATTTTGCAAAAGCCAAGCAGAAAGTTATTGAAGTTATTGATTCTGCTGAAGCTGGCGATGCTAAGGCTCAGCTTAAGCTTGGAATAATGCTGACTAAAGGCGCCTGGGTAAAGAAAGACAAGGTTAAAGCAATTGAATGGTGGGAGAGGTCTGCCACACAGGGCAACGTGGAAGCTCAGCTATTACTAGGGACGGTTTATTTTGCTGGACAAAGAGTCAAAAAGGATGTGGAAAGAGCTGATTACTGGTTTAATAAGGCAATTGCGACAGATGCTGATTTTATAAAGGTTGTAAATCAAATGAAAACAATTATTACCAAAGAGAAATAAAGGAAAAAGAATGTACTACCAGATGACTTTGACGATTCTTATTAACTTGAAAATAACTAACTAGCTAATTATGTTAGGTTTGTTAATAACTATTGCTTATGTTGGTTTTGGATTCTATTTACAATACACGCCAATGGACTGGGTGGTGGCAGCTGTTTTTTGGAGTGTTGTCTATTTTTCAGCGGTTATGTCAGATATTTCTCATAAGACCAAGCCCATAGAGAAGAATCTCAAGAAAGAGAAAGTGGTTGTCAAGAGTAACAAAACTGATAAAACAACTGGTAAGAAGAAAGTTGTCAAGAAAAAGAAGTCTTCAGAGGAGTATTTAGATAGAGAAGATGCATGTAACAAAATACTAGATTCTAAAGGTTATGAGCTTTGGCACTCAATTCCAGAAATTCACGTATCTGAAAAAGAAAGCTCAAGAAGTATTTATGATTCTCTCAATATAAACGACGTTTATGATTGGGCAATTAATGCTAAAGATATAACTGACAAGCTTAAAATAAAGTACCCGCTTAAGTATGATTCTAACAAACCTATAACAAGTGATGCTTGTAAGAAGATTCTTGACAGCAAAGGATACGTTCTCGATGTTATTGGTAGCCCCCAGAATAAAGACACTAGATATAGAGTTACCACTAAGAGTAATATTGAGAGTGAAGTTTGGGAGAGTTGTTTTAATACTCAAAATATTGACAACCCTCTTGATGAGCTTTATATATGGTCAGTTCAAACTAATGACTTAACTAAATAATATAATATACATAGTTTTGTCAATATTATTAGAGCGTAAGAAGATTGTTCCGAGAGTGCTTGATAAGATTATGGAGTATATTGAAAGGTTTTATGAATTGTAAAATCAGGTATACAATTAACCTATGAATCGTGAAGATGAAATCTGCTTAACATTACAAGGTCTAATCAATGGTATTGATTATGAGACTGGCGAGGTGTTTGAAGAAATGATGTATGACCACGATACGCTTGAATATAAGAAGGTGTATCGTGAGAATGGCACACTTGCTGATAGGAAGGGTTGGTTAGATAATAAGATTATTGAGAGGATTGCA
>Ga0209992_10004630_pt1 | contig 10659 bp, 13 predicted proteins | sample 2SBtaG_2_FD_182564 | JGI IMG/M metagenome (GOLD analysis project Ga0209992, IMG submission 182564) | Deep subsurface microbial communities from Kolumbo volcano to uncover new lineages of life (NeLLi) - 2SBTROV12_ACTIVE470 metaG (SPAdes)... | ecosystem: Environmental > Aquatic > Marine >... | reverse complement strand
TAGTGATTCACTTCTCTCTTTTGTTTCTCCAGTTACATTGTTGAATAGAGTGGTTTTTCCTGCAGATGTATAACCTGCTAATGAAATTGTTTTAAATCCTAATCTGTCTCTTCCTTGTCTGTGTAAAGCTCTTTGTTTTCCTGCTTTTTCTAATTTTCCTTTAATTACTTTGCCTCTATTTTTTATGTCATCATAATATGCATCAATGTCATACTTGCCGATTCCCATAAAGCCTGGCTGTTCACCACCTTTTGCCAATCTAACTCGTTCTTTAGCTCTTGCCCTTTCATATCGTAACTGTGCTAACTTTACTTGCAACTTTGATTCTGCACTGCTAGCTCTACTCTCAAAAATTTCTAGAATTAATGACTCTCTGTCTACAATTTCTAACTTTAATTTTCCAGCAAGGCTGTAATTCTGATTTGGTTTCAACAGTTCATCAAATACTATGACATTTGGTTTTAATTTCTCAATTTTCTCTTCTAATTCTTCGATTTTTGATTCGGTAATTCCGTATTTCCTTTTTTGTAAATTTTCTACTTTTATCGTGTAAAGTACGTTGTATTGGGCTGCCTCACACAGGGATTTTGCCTCAGAACTGATATTTTCATTCACATATGTGATTAAAATACACGATTTCAAAATTATCTCTAGTCTTTCTTGGTGACTTTCTCAATATTCATGTTTAGAACAATTTCGCCAATATCGCTCGCATATTCGGCAATTCTTCGTATATTCTCGGCAATTCGTCTAACTCTGAAAACTTCTTCAGAGTTCTTTGATTGCTCTAATGCTTTTAGAACATCATCCTCATATTTTTTGATCTTACTTGATTCACTGATTGCATTTTCGGCTTCTAGATAGTCATTTTTGAATAAAGCCAAACATGTATTGTCTATGGCTGTTAGTGCAAACTCATTCATTTTCTCAATGCTGGTCATTATCTTACCTTTGATTGGTTTTTTGATATCTATGGCATCCTGTGCCAAGGTAACTGCATGGTCTCCAATTCTTTCTATATTTTTTACAATGACTCGATATCCTAAACAATCTCTTGAATTTTTAAAGCCCATTTCTTCAAGCATGTGTTGATTTTCAATTGCTATTGTTAATTGTCTAATTATATAGAAACCAAATCTATCAACATCATCATCAGAGTTGATGACTTCTTGTGCCAGTTCATCGTTATTCTCTTTTAGGGATAATAAAGCATCTGTTTGCATGGATTTTGCCATAGATAACATTCTTTTGAAAGCACCATCAACTGATAATTCTACTAAATTGATCAGTACCTGAACCGTTATCCCATCTGTTGAATCTGCTGTAATTTCTGAACCCATTAGGACTTTTTTTACAGCATTTCTTATTGCAATTCTATGAGTTGGAGAAATCCTTGTTCCTGCTTTTGGTTTTACATTGATTGTTTTAGAATTTAAAAAGTATAGAGCTATTAATTTTCTAACTATGGTTGATTTGTCATCTTCTGGCGAAATTATAAGATTTGAAGATTCATCTACTGAAGATTTTCCAAAATTAATTGGCTTTACTTCTAATATGGTACTACCATTTCTGCCAACTGTAACTTGGTCTCCTTGTTTTAGACCCTGGTCTTTAATCCAATCTTTTGGTAACGATACGATGTATGATGATTTTCCCGTAAACTGGATCTTTCTAATTTGGTCCTTATCTGCCATAACCCGCGTTACTATATAGAATTAATAAATATATGGTTTTTTAGGCGATCTATGTGTTTTCATGTAAAACTAGTATTAATTTAACTGATTTTTCCCTCACAAAATGATACTTTTTGTATCATTTTTTCACTCAGACTAATATTTACGAAATAATTCTCAAGAACCATGGACCCATTTGAAAAAATCTCACATTCAGTTGATGTATTATTTGGAACTGGAGTTTCAAAGAACATTCCAAAGGATATTGATTTCAAAATGTCAAAAAAGACTGGTAGAATTAGAGCCGTTTACCATAACGGTTTATTGCTATTTACTCCACGTACAGATGGCGGAATCGCAATGTCCATTTATTGTGCTGAACGTTTTTCAAAAAATAAAAAATTTGTAGAAAATTATTGTATTGAAGTTGATGCTGATTCAAAGCCATTTGTTGAACAAGGAAAATCAGTTTTTTGCCAACATGTCAAGAGATGTGGATCTAAGATAGAAATCGGTTCAGACGTGCCTATATTTTTCAAAAAACAGATAATCGCTGTTGGGAAATCAATTCTTTCTTCAAATATGATAACAACTCAATCTAGAGGTATGGCAATTAGAGTCCGAGATAGTTTAAAATCTCAGAATGATGGAGGTCAATTATCATGATGGGTGGACGTGGCGGCAATCGAGAGATGCGAAGGATGATGGATAAAATGGGTCTAGATATGGAAGAGGTTCAAAATGTCCAAGAAGTAATTATCAGGACTGACAAAAAAGAGATCATAATTAGCAAACCTTCAGTTACTGAAATGAAATCTAAAGATAATTCAATATTTCAAGTGGTGGCTGAAAATATAGAGGAAAAGGAATTAGAGGTACAAATTTTCAGCGATGATGATATCTCACTTGTATGTCAGCAGGCAAATGTTGATGAAGAAGCAGCAAAAAATGCATTAGCAGAATCTGAAGGCGATCTGGCAAGAGCGATCTTATTACTAACAACAAATTGAAGATTTTAATAATGGAGTAAGAGGAAAAAATCAAAATGAGTCAAACAACCAAAGTCGATGAAATTATCAATTCTTTGTCAGAATTGGAATCTGAAATTGACTCTGTAAATCTTAGTTTAGTCGATATGAAAAAATCACTAAATTCTATTGCTCAAAAAGAGATTAATTCCCTTCTTGAGCAAACACGGAAAATGGCTAATACTGAAGCAGAATCCATAATCTCTGACTCAAAATCTAAGGCAGAATCTGAATCTCAAAAAATCACTAAAAATGGTGAGTCAAAAATTATTGAAATTCAGCAAAATATTGATTCAAACTTTGATTCAGCAGTTGATAATGCTGTATCTACAATTCTAAAATCCTAAGTCATTCATTAATTTACAACACATTTTCTATTTTAGAGAAATTTTTGACAAATTATGTAGCAAATTTACTCCCAAAAGTACTAAATTTGTGGAAATAATATCCAAAGTATAACTCGTATTGAAAATGCAAAAATTGGAATCGCCACCGAGTATGGAAAACCGTATTTCAAATTATCCAAAATTTTCAAGGAACTATCTATCCCATTTGATTCAATCTTGCCAAGTGAAATTGATGATTTTGATGGCGATCTAGTGGTTACTACTGAAAAAGAGGCTCCAAAACAAATCTCAATTCCAATGCTATTTGATGAAATTATTAGTAAGGATCCAATAGTTATCAAAGGAATAATTACTAAAATGCTAAATTCATCAACCAACTCAAGCAAGCTAGTTTTAGGTATTGATCCTGGTGAAAGAATTGGCGTCTCAGTTACATATCTAGAAAATGAAATTGCAAGAACATTTTTCGTTTCAATGGATAGCCTAATTCCATACTTAATTTCAATTTTAGCTGAATTACCTGCAGCTAGAAAAATTATTAAAATAGGAAACGGTGATATGAAGACTGCTAACAAAATTCTTCAAATGTTGAATTTGAAATTTTGTTCAAAGTTTGAAATTGAATTTGTTGATGAATCAAGTACTTCACTAAAAATTAAAAATCATAATCAACGTGGAAAACGAGACATGTTATCTGCACAATTTATTTCACAAAGAAGTGGAATTTCAAAATCTGTTTTACCACTTTCAATTACTGGTTAGTACAACTGTCGAAAACACAAAGATATTTATAGATAATTTCATTTTTTTTGGAATTGATCAGTTTTTAAATATAAATCAATGAAGATTTTACAAGAAAAATCAATTTTTTTGTAAAAAATGACGCGATCCGTTTTATATAGTTGTAAATTCTATAATATTTGCAAAGAAAATGACATGTAAAGGAATCTGTTCTAGATACAAAGCACAAAAACCAGTAGGCACGGGACGTTATGCATCTGGTCAAAGACGATGTCAAATCTGTGAAATCTTCATTAATTGGGAAGGACTTTGGTGCCCATGTTGCGGTTACCGATTAAGAACTAAACCACGTAACTTGAAGTATAAGGCAAAACTCCGAGCACGAGTCGAAGCTGACGCAGCATCTGCCAAATCTCAAACTATTGAGGTTGCACAAGTGGCTACAGTTGCAGCATCATCATCTGATTTTGTTAAAACAACATTAGAAACTGCTGTCTCTGAAGGATGGACAAAGACAAAGACTGTTGAAGAACTCAGAAAATCTGAAGAACACATGACCATTAAAAAAGCAAGAGAATTAACCAAAGAGGCATTTGATAGAAAGAATGCACCAGTTGAAACTCCTGCTACAGTTGCAGCATCATCATCTGATTTTGTTAAAACAACATTAGAAACTGCTGTCTCTGAAGGATGGACAAAGACAAAGACTGTTGAAGAACTCAGAAAATCTGAAGAACACATAACAATCAAAAAAGCAAGAGATCTAGTCAAAGAAGCATTTGAAGCAAAGTCTGAACCGATAGCAATAAAGGCATAATTGAAAAAGTCTTGTTGTGGATACTGGTTGTATTACAAAGACAATTGCATACGAGAATCGTACTTTCCTAGTTAATATGCTAAATTTTGAAAATGGTATGATAATCTCAATCTCTGAAAATTCCCCAAAAATTGGTCCAATGCTAATCTCTATTAGTTCTGGACCGGTTCCATCAACTTCTATTATTATACCGACGAAATCCGAAGAACTTTTTTTAAAATTATTATCTGAAAAAATTTCATCATCTCTAAGAGGAATTTGTCTTATAACTGGTAATTTTGAAAAACCATTAGATAATGATGCCACAAAGCAATTAATGCATCAAATCATGGAGGAAATTAAACAATGACTGGAGATTTGCGTGAATACATATCTAAATTAAAAAAATCAAAAGAAATCAAAATTATTAAAAAAAAGGTTTCACCAAAATTTGAAATTGCAGGAATCACTGCAAAATCTGATGGAACCCATGCTCTACTTTTTGAAAATATTAAACAAAATAATTTTAAATTGGTAAGTAATCTAGTTGGCACACGAAAGAGATTTGCATTAGCAGTAAATTCAAAAGAGAATAAAATACATGAATCAATTTTTTCTTCAATTAAAAAAGCAAAAAAACCAAAAATTTCTAATAGTGGAAAATTCTTTGAAAACACTTCAAATGATTTATCCAAACTTCCTATTGTCACTCACTTTGAGAAAGAGTCAGGACCGTTCATCACATCTGCTATTGTTTACTCACAAAACCATGAATTTAAAACACAAAATTCTGCTTTTCATAGATTAATGCCTGTTGATAAAACACATTTTTCAATTAGAATGGTTGAAGGACGTCACTCTCATAGAAATTTCATTAATGCCAAAGAACACGGTGAAGATCTTAAAGTTGCAATTACTGTTGGTGTTCATCCTGCAATATCAATTGCAGGGGCTTATCAGGCAGATTGGGGAAAAGATGAACTAAATATAGCAAATTCATTATTGGGAGGAAAACTAACGTTGTCAAAATGTCCCTATTCTGGAATGCATGTCCCATCAGGCACAGAAATTGTTATGGAAGGAAAAATACTGCAAGATAAAACTGACAAAGAATGGATGGTTGAAATGTTACGTACTTATGATCATCCAAGAGAACAACCACTTTTTGAATTAGAAAAAATGTACTATAGAAATAATCCTATTTTCCATGATATTTTATCTGGATTTGGTGAACATCATCTACTCATGGGAATGCCAATTGAATCAAAACTTAATGGAATAATAAAGAAAAAATTCCCTAAAACTAGACAGGTGGTATTATCTAATGGTGGTTCACATTGGCTACATGCTGTAGCCCAAATATCCAAAACATCATCTACTAATGTAAAAAAGATAATAAATGAAATTTTTTCATCTCACCGTTCTTTGAAAATGGTTACTGTAGTAGATGATGATATTGATCCTTCCAGTTCTGATCAAGTTGAATATGCAATGGCTACCAGATTTCAAGCTGATAAGGATATAGTATTAATAAAAAATGTAAGAGGTTCTAGTTTAGATCCTTCCAGTGATCAAAAAAATCTTAAAACTGCTAAACTTGGAATTGATGCAACACGACCTTTGAATAAAAGAAAAGAAGGATTCGAAATTGCCAAAATTCCGAAACTTGATAAAATATCTTTGGATGAGTATTAATAAAAAATGAAAGCGTTAGTCTATGAAAATTATACAGAAGATAATGATTTTGCATCAATTTTAAAGTTAAAAGATATTCCTGAACCAAGCGTAAAGTCAAATGAAGTATTATTTCGTGTAAAAGCTGCTGCATTAAACTATGATGATATTTGGGGAATGAGAGGTAAACCTCTGGCAGTACCTTTACCACATATTTCTGGTACTGATGCAGCTGGGGAAGTAATTGCAGTTGGAGAAGATGTAAAAAATATCAAAATTGGTGACAGAGTTGTTTCGCATGGAAATATGTCATGTCGTGTTTGTTCCAGGTGTACTTCTGGAAGAGAATATGATTGTAAAAAAAGAATAATTTGGGGATTTCAAACAGGTCCTCTTTGGGGAGGATATTGTGAAATTGCACACCTACCAGAAATCAATGTCTTAAAAATCCCAGATTCAATTTCTTATGAAGAAGCCGCTGCTGCTTCCATGACACTTTTGACATCTTGGCATATGTTGGTTGGAAGAGCTAAGATCAAACCAGGACAAGTTGTTCTTGTGATGGGCGGTAGTTCTGGTGTTGGTATTTTTGGTATTCAAATTGCAAAATTGTATGGTTGTACTGTAATTGCAACTGCAAGTCCAGAAAAACTAGAAAAATTAAAAGAACTTGGTGCTGATTATGCAGTAGACCACCGAAAAGAAGACTGGAACAAAGAAGTTTTCAAAATTTCAAAAGAATTGGCAAAAAAGAAGGGTGAAGCACCTGGAATTGATGTAATTTTTGAGCACATCGGTGGCTCACATTTCAATAAAGAACTAACTCTACTGAAATATGGTGCAACAATGGTAACCACTGGTGCAACAACAGGATATGACGTGCCAGCAGATTTACGTCAAATCTTCTTTAAGGGAATCAATATCTTAGGCTCAACACAGGGAACTCGTGCTGAATTAGAAGACGGATTTTACTGGATGGGTCAAGGAAAAATTAAGGTAATAATTGACTCTGAATATACATTTGAGAATGCTGTAGAAGCTCATAACAAGATGTTAAACGGAAAAGGATTAGTTGGTAAAATTATTCTTAAACCTGAATAATCTTATTTTTTATTATACTTATTTTGAAAAATTTGTTTTAGTGATTCTTCTGAATACCATAAACCGTGTTCATCGTCTACATGTTTTCCAAATTCTCTCATCACGTATTCATTGTCTTCACCTTTTGCAATAAATTCACAATCATAGCCATAGTCTTTACAAACTAGTTCAAAAGTCATTAGTTCTTCCATAATTATGGGTTAAAAAAGTGATTCGGTAAAATATTACAAAGCAGAATCTACCATTAATGCAATAAATAATACTGCTAGATATGGACTAGAAAATTTGAACAAAACCCATGAAGCCTTTTCAGTTGGTTTTGATACAACCCATGCACTAAGTACAACCATCAAAACACCTGATGCTATTGCAGTGTATAGGTAAACTTCACTCATTACTGGCTCACCTGTATCTGTTGTCAAAAAGAATGGAACTATACTAAACACCACCATCATGACTGTGGTTGCAGCAATTACTCTAGCTGATGTCTTTTCAGATAATACTGCAGTTAACATCGGAACCTTTACTTTTTGATAATCTTCTCTAAAGTGTAATGTCAGTGCCCAAATATGCATTGGAATCCAAATGAATACTAACCCTGCCATTATTAATCCAAAGTCCCATAATCCAGTTAGTGTTACTGCAGCATATCCAATCATTGCTGGTGCGCCTCCTGAAAAACCTCCTAGTATAATGTTAAGTTGACTTTTTCTCTTCAATGCGTGACTGTAAATCAAAATATTATCTGCTAAACCAAATACCATAAAAATACCGCACCACATTCCATTCCAAAATGATGTAGTGAATGCAATTCCAAACGCACATGCAATTGAAATTCCTGCTAAAACTAATCCAAAGTCTCTTGCTTTTTCAGCAGGGAAGATTCTCTTACTTGGAATTGGTCTTCCCTTTGTTCTTTCCATAACTTCATCAATATCTCTATCATGATAATTTGTCAGAGTATTGGCCGCTGCAGAACCTGCAGCTACTCCAAAAAGCATTAAGGCCCATGTTGCAATTGAAATTTCAATATTATAGATATTTGATGCAGTAATTGCAGTACCAAATGCTGTAAAAACTAACAAATACCAAATTTTTGGTTTAGTTAATTCGTAATATGTCTTAATTTTGATTTTTGTAGTTGTTTCTTGCATGTTATCTCTTTTCCTCAGAAAAATAAATATCACGCGTTTAGTTTGACATGTAAGGCAGTGACTTTGTCCTTCTTTTCATCTCAATGAAGCTCTCAGAACCTAAAATTCCATCAATTTTGCCGATCTTCTCAGAAACCACCCTATGCATTTCATTCAATGATTTTGCATACATTGTAACCATTATATCAAATCTTCCTGTAACTTCTGAAATTTCTCTGACACCTTCAATTTTAAATAATTCGTCAATTATTGTATCTCTTCTTTTAGAATCCATATTAATTCCTGTAACTGATTTTACTGCATACCCTAATTCTTTATCATTTACGTCTATTGTATATCTCTGAATTAATTTTTGTTTTAAAAGACGCTTAATTCGACTATAAACTACAGATGAGTTAATGTTAATTTTTTCAGATAATTTTGGAACTGATATTGATGCATCATTACTTAACTCTGAAAGAATTTTTAAATCAAGGTCATCAATTTTTGCCATCTAATTTTCACCGGCATTTTAGAAATTACTACCTTTAATAAACATATTATTGAAAAATTTCTAAAATTTTAGACTAAATCTTCTCTTTTTTGTATAGCATCTCTGCTAACAAAACTGCTCCTTTTGCAGAACCCATTTTTTTATTATGTGAAAATAGCATATACTTTAAACCATTATCAAATAATTCTTCTTTTTCAACTCTGCCTATTGAAGTAGTCATTCCATCTCCTACTTCCCTTTCCATTCTAGGTTGTGGTCTTGTTGGATCTTCATGAAATGCATAATATTTTTCCGGTGCTGAAGGTAATCCTGATACGGAAATATCTTTGTTGTAATCATTATAGGTATCTTTTGCTTGATTAGGATCAATTTCTTTTTCTGTTTCAACAAATACTGATTCTGTATGTCCATCAATCACTGGAACTCTTGTACATGTACAACTTACTTTGATATCTGCATCTTCAATTTTACCATCTTTTAATTTTCCAAGAATTTTTCTAGTTTCAATTCTTACTTTACCTTCTTCTTTTGGTATGTATGGCAAAATATTATCTGTAATTCCCATTGCTGATACTCCTGATTTACCTCCTCCTGAAATCGCTTGCATTGAAGTCATCATTACTTTTTTTGCACCATATTTTTCTACTAGTGGTTTTAATGTAATTGCTAAACCTGTGGTAGTACAATTTGGTAGTGGTGCAACCCATCCTTTCCAATCTCTATTTTTCTTTTGAATTTCTAACAATTCAGCTTGTTCATCATTAATTCCTGGAATTAAAATTGGTACATCTTCTTCATATCTGTATGCAGATGATGTTGAAATTACTGGTAAATCCTTTGCAAATTTTGTTTCTATATCTCTTGCAGCTTCTGATTCAACTGCTGAGAAGATTAAATCTAATTCTTTAACATTGATTTCTTCAACTTTTAGAACTTTCATGCTTTTGATATATTCTGGAATCTCTCCACCAACATCCCACGCAATAATTCCACTAGAATCTCTGATTGCATCAAGATACATTTTTCCTGCTGAGCGTTCAGATGCGGCAATCTGAGTAACTTCAAACCATGGATGATTATTTAGTGACTGTACAAATTCTTGACCCACTGAGCCAGTAACTCCTATTATGGCAACTCTTTTTTTCATAGATCCAATTTGGCAATTTTCAGTTAATATTCCTTTAGCCAAAAACCAAAACAATACTATACTGAATTAACCTATTTCAAATAATGAAAATAACCCCAAATCCAAATACCGTTTCACATATACCTGCTAGTCATGGAGGACTATTTTCTATTGATAATCCAACTGCAAAGATAATTGATTTTAGTTCTAATGTGAACCCATTAGGATCTCACCCTGGAGTAAAAAAATACCTAAAAAAACAACTAAATCAAATTCATGTCTACCCTGATTCTGAATCTACAAGATTACGTTCAAATTTAAAATGGTTTACTGGAATCAACACATCACAAATTTTAATTGGAAATGGTGCCACTGAAATAATTTATAATTTTTGCAGTGCATTTGTAAATAAAAAATCTAAAGTTTTGATTCCTTGTCCTACCTTTTCAGAATATGAAAAAGCAGTAAAATTATTCAGCGGAAAAATTATTCCTTTCAAATCCTTGAATCTTAATAATGACTTTCA
>Ga0209992_10004629_pt1 | contig 10660 bp, 13 predicted proteins | sample 2SBtaG_2_FD_182564 | JGI IMG/M metagenome (GOLD analysis project Ga0209992, IMG submission 182564) | Deep subsurface microbial communities from Kolumbo volcano to uncover new lineages of life (NeLLi) - 2SBTROV12_ACTIVE470 metaG (SPAdes)... | ecosystem: Environmental > Aquatic > Marine >... | reverse complement strand
TCTCAAAAACTGTTGGGATAATTGTTCAACCTAACAAAGCAATTGTTGGTGCAAATGCATTTGGTCATGAATCTGGTATTCATACTCACGGTGTATTGAATAATCCTCTTACTTATGAGCCAATTAGCCCTGAATTAGTTGGAAGAAAAAGATGGCTTAAAGTTGGTAAACATGCAGGTGTCCATGGAATGAATGCTATGTTGGAAGAGTATGGTGTAAAGCCAACTGAGGAGCAAGCAAAACAAATCTTGGAAAAAGTCAAAGTATTGGGTGATCAAGGCAAACAAGTTACTGATGTTGAATTATTATCTATGGCAAGTGAGGTATTGGGAGAAAAAGATCTTAAAAAAATTGTTCAACTCACAGGTTTTTCAGTTTCAACGGGAATTGGAACAATGCCTTATGCATTTGTAAAACTAAATGTTGATGGTCAAGATCATATTGGAACTGACTATGGGGTTGGACCTGTAGATGCTGCATTAAATGCAATTCAAAAAATTACTGGAAAGATTTCAGAAATTAGAATTAAAGACTATGGTTTAGCATCTATCTCTGGTGGTTCTGGAGCCTTGTGTGAAGTTACAGTAAAAGTCGAGGATCCGTTGGGAAACAAAATTTCAGCAAAATCTGTTGGTGAAGATATTGTAACAACTTCTGTAAAAGCAGTAATTGATGCAATTAATAGAATTATGCTCAAAAAGATGTTTAACGAGAAACAGGTTTCTAAATCCTAAAATTTCCCTTTGTTTGATGTGTAATTATGTATAAAATCTCCTTAATTACTGGTGATGGTATTGGTCCTGAATTATCTGAATCTGCTATTTCTGTTTTGAATACCATTCATGACAAACTTGATTTGAAATTTGATATTAAAAAATTATCTGCTGGTGACAAGGCATTATCAGAAACTGGTAAGGCACTTCCTGATGAAACAGTTCAAACCATTAAACAATCTGATGTTTGCTTAAAGGCTCCAGTTGGTGAAAGTGCAGCTGATGTGATTGTTGTTTTGAGAAGAATGCTTGATCTTTATGCAAATATTCGACCTGCAAAATCATACCCACACATGCCTGCCCTTCGTGATGATATTGATATGGTGATTGTTAGAGAAAATACTGAGGATCTTTACACTGGAAAAGAATTCAGTTTGGGAGATTCTTCTGTAGCCCTTAGAATAATTTCTGAAGCTGCTTCTAAAAGAATTGCAAAATATGCATTTGAAACTGCAAAACAACGTGACTCTATGAGAAAAGTCACATGTGTTCATAAATCAAATGTGATGCGAGTTACAGATGGTATGTTTGCAAAAGCATGTACTGAAGTTTCTAAAGATTATCCTGATATCTCATTTGAACAAATGTATGTTGATGCATGTGCGATGAATCTAATTCGTCAACCCGAACAATTTGATGTTGTGGTGACAACTAATCTATTTGGTGATATTTTGTCTGATGAATCATCTCAAGTTGTAGGAGGTTTAGGAATGGCACCAGCTGCAAATATTGGGGATAAATTTGCATTATTTGAGCCAGTTCACGGTGCCGCATTTGATATAGCAGGACAAAATATTGCAAACCCTTCATCATTCTTACTCTCAATAAAGATGATGTTTGATTGGTTGGGAAAGAAACACAATGATTCAAAATGTATTGATGTTGGTCAAAAGTTGGAATCAACAATTTTTGATTTAGTAAAATCTGGTGTCAAAACCAAAGATATTGGTGGAGATAAAAGTACTTCAGAATTTACAAAACAAATTACAGATAATCTCTAAATTTATTATAAAACAACGAGATACAAGGAAAACACGTTAAATCAAGGACGTATTCCTAACATGATGTGTTTTCCAGACCGATTGTTCTACGACGCAGAACAATGGCTTCTCGTCATATCTATTACGTGAAAATCATATTTAACAATGATCCTAATTTCCATCAAGTGATAATTTACAATTTATGAGATTCTTTGAATATATTCTTCATGAATTTTTTTCTGGTTTTGAACTATCCACAAAAATGCTTCATAGTTTGAATCCATGAAAATTACTAGATATTTTCCGATAAAGATCAAAAAGTGTAAAAAAATTGATTTTTTAGGTTTGTATTGATTTTGTGCCTGTAGAACCTGCCAAATTTGGGACATTGTGGTATATTTTATAATCAAATTTTGAAAAAAATCAATATGAAATTACTATCTTTTATCTTTACTTTGTTTGTACTAGGGTCTCTAGTTTTTGCCCCTCTTCTTGACTCTCAAATGGCAACTGCTGAAACTATTGCCCCTAAAATCATAAAACTAAATGCCCTAAGTGAACTCCAATCCCTTGAAATTGAAAATAAAAAAGATCAAAAAAGAATCACAAAAGCTGAAAATCAACTTGAAAAAAGTCTAAAAGATAAATTTTGGGAAGATGATTCTTCTTTAACTTTTCTTGGAAAAAAGGTCTTCACCCATGAGAAAAAAGCTATCAAAGAACTAAGTAAAGTAAAGTCTGTCGATGTTTCACATGTAGCCTCTTCACTTGTTAATGCTGATATGATTTTAGCTCAATTGGCAATTGATCAAATCCCAAGTGATTCAAACGACAAAAAAATAATCAAAAAATTAAACAAGGCACTTAAAGAAATGAATAAAGCTCAACAAGATTTTGATAAAAATAAACTAGACAAAGCTGTAGACCATTACAAAAAAGCATGGAAGATTGCATTTATGGGTGAAGGTGTTGATGTTATTGAAATTGATAGTGCATCATTAGATTATAGCAATGATGGTGTTACTGATTACTATGTTCAATTAGAATATACTGGAGATGCAAAAAAACCCACAATCATTGGCTACAAAATTCAAGATGAATGTGTTGATCTGGGACCAAAAGATCCTTCTGATGTTGGTGGAGACACATTTGACGATGCAGCAATGAAAATGGGTGTATCTACAATTACTAAATCTGAATGGCTAATTGATGATATGGTTGTCTGGAATGATTGGTTTAAGAAAAAAAATAATGATGATAATAAAATGGTTGATTTGGTATATTCTCCTGTTAGAAAATTACCTCATCTTGAGGAACTTGGTGGTGATAATGTGATTCAAGAAGGAAAGAAAAAATCTTCATTTGATCACTCTGCCTCTATCTCTAAACTAGGTGGACAGTCTGGTTGGGAAGGTTTTATGTACTTCAATGCCCCTCCTGGTGAGTATTTACTATGGACGGTACATCCATCTGGGGGAATTGATGAATGTGATCGTTTGACAGCTTTGGGAATTCCAATTACAATTCCTTAATTTTAAAAATTATCAATTTTTATTAATTGCATATTTTATCAAAATTGTATGGCAGATTGTTGTATTTGTAAAGCTGTTCCAGGAACTCTAAAAATAACTGATGGTAATCCAAAATACAAAGGAAAACCAATTTGTAAAGAATGTGCTGGATATAGAAAACTACTCAAAGAAACTAAGTAGATTCTTCAGATTTTGTTTTATTTTTAGCTGCCCATTCTTCATACATTTTGATTAACTCATCTACATCTTTTCCGTCTTCTGAATAAGTAACAATGACACCAAATGTTCCTTTTTTATCGTGACCTCTGGCGAAATACCCCCAAAATGAATCTGGTAATTTTGCAAAACTGTTTGAATCATGTGACACTCCAATTAGATTATTTCCTATCACTTCAACAACTTTTTTTGCATCATTTTGTTCTATCATGATTAATTGAAATCTTCATACAATAAAAATTTGAATGGTATGGTGTTAATTGACGCCTTTTCTTCTACTAAGTTTTTCGCCTGTTTGAACTGCATCCTTTTCAAAATCTTCTATTTTTTTTGCCATTTCATCTTTTTCTTCTTTAGTTAATTCTCGAATGATAGTATCTACTCCATCTGCAAAATTTTCACATTTTTCACATAACCATAATGGTGCTTTGTCTTTTGCAAAAACAATTGGCAATCTTCTTTCATTACATTGTTTACAGAATAATGTCATTTCTATCTCCTCTATGGACTCAATCTGTCTGGATCTCGCGGATAAAGTACTACTTCACGTACGTTATCTATGCCAATCAGAGTAGTCATTAACCTGTCTAGACCCATTCCCCATCCTGAATGAGGAGGCATTCCCCAATCAAATGTTTTGAGGTGGTCTGCAAACTGTGTAGGATCTAATCCTTGCTCTTTTAATCTCTCTTGAAGCATCTCTGGATTATGGAGTCTAGTTCCTCCTGAAGATAATTCTAAAAATCCGTATTGTAAATCAAATGAGCGTGAAAGTGTTGCATCTTCATCCTTTTCTCTAATGTAAAATGGTTTTAATTTCATAGGCCAGTCCGTCAAAAAGAAAAATCCTGGATGATTCTTACCGATAATTCTTAGATGTGAATCAAGCAAGTCATCTCCAAACTCAATTTGTTCGCCTTCTTTTTTCAATTCTTCAACACATTGAGTATATGTTACTCTCTCAAATGGTGCTGAAGGAACTTCAATAGTATGTCCAATTGTTTCTTGTTCTGTTTTACAATTTTCTGAAATATCTTTATACACTGCCAGAACAAGTGCTTCTAAAACATTCATGACATCTTCATAGTCCATGAATGCAGCTTCAATGTCAATACTGGTAAATTCTGTTAAATGTCGTCCTGTATGTGAATTCTCTGCTCGATAAAAGTTTGAAATTTCAAAGACTCTTTCTAATCCAATAGTCATTTGTTCTTTGTATAGTTGTGGGCTTTGAGCAAGATATGCTGTTTTTCCAAAATATTCCAATGAAAACAAATCTGCTCCCCCTTCACTTGCACTTCCAATGATTTTGGGTGTTGTAATTTCTAGGAATTTCTTATCTGCCAAAGTTTTTCTTAATGATTGTAATACATGATGACGCAATTTGAAAATTGAAGCTGTTTTTTGATTTCTCATATCTAATGCACGATGATTTAATCTTGTATCGATGTTGCTTTCTAGTCTGCCAATAGGATCAACTGGTAATGGGTGAATTGCTTTTCCTAATACTTCAATTTCATCTGCTTTAACTTCAAATGCAAAATCTCGTGCCTTTGTTTCTTGAACTATTCCTTTGATGCTGACAACGCTTTGACGATTAATTTCTCCCAAATTATCATTTAATTCTCCTTTCACTATGACTTGAGATATTCCTGAGATGTCTCTGAGTGTAATAAATGACATTTTACCTAATTTTCTAAGATCTTCAATCCATCCGCCTAGGACAACTTGTTTTCCAATTAATTCTTGATTTAATTCAGAAATATCGTGTGTTTTTACAAAAACCATGTCTATCTTTTATCCTCAAATTCTATCTCAATGTCAAGGTTTCGGGCATTTCTAACTATTTGAACAACCTTTTCAGTATCAATTGGAAATTTAGGAGTCCATTTGCCTGATACAACTGCTTTTGTTTTTTGAACTCCGCCTGGAGCCCAGACTGCATTAATTGATAGGATTTTTGTTGGAAAAAATAAATCCTCTATGAATCTCTTATCTGTCTCATCTGCTTCAACTAACCAAATTTTCCCCTTGAATTGTTCTTGTAATGTACGATATAGTGTTCTACTTTGCCTTATAATCATAATATCGTTTTTTGCTAAAGATAGCACAAAATTCCCATCAAATTCTTTGCATGAAAATAGAGTAAAATTTTCAATTTCTTTATTTGTTTTCCCAATTTTTGCAAGATTCATAGATGCTTCTACATCTGCCTTTGTCAATTCTCCTGATTCTACCTTACTTTCACATTGAGGACACAGGATTGAATTTTTTGCATCAAAGCCACAAATAGGTAATTTCATTTGAATCGACTTTTTCATTCTGATAATGTTGTTTATATCCCTTAGTGCAAAACAAAAATCATAGTTTGGATCTAAGAATACTATGACATTTCTAACTGTTAATGGATTATCATCTAGATATTCTTCATCAAAAGGACCTGTTTATGCCGTTGATGATGTAGATTTTGAATTAAACTCTGGTGAGTCTATAGGGATTGCAGGTGAGAGTGCTTGTGGGAAAAGTACCCTGGGATTATCTTTAATTCGAATGCTTTCTGGGGGGATTGCTCAAGGGAAGATAATCTTTGATGGTGATTCACTTTTGGATATGGATGAATCCATTTTTAATGATGAATATAGGTGGAAAAAAATCTCCATGATTTTTCAGGGTGCGATGAATTCGCTTGATCCTGTGTTTACAATTAACGAACAATTTATTGAAATTTTGAAACAACATAATTTTGAAGGTGACTCTAAACAACTAATTTTAGATGCAATGAATTCAGTTCGTCTTGAAGAACACGTTCTAAAAAAATATCCTCATGAACTCAGTGGTGGAATGAAACAAAGAGTGATTATAGCAATGGCGTTATTGTTAAAACCAAAATTTGTAATTGCAGATGAACCTACTACTGCATTAGATGTTTTAATTCAAGCACAAATAATCAATTTACTAAAATCTCTCAAAAAAGATGGCATGTCAATCATGCTAATTACGCACGATTTAGCAGTTTTATCAGAAATTGCAGATAAAATTGGTATTATGTATGGGGGGCAAATGGTCGAATTTGGTTCTTCAGAAGAAATTTACAAAAATCCAAAACATCCTTACACCCAAGGTCTTTTAGAATCCATTCCTACTCTGAAAGGAAATATTCCAAAATACATCAAAGGAATTCCTCCTAGTTTACTTGATGCGCCAACTCAATGTAGGTTTATTGATAGATGTCCATTGGCAATTGAAAAATGTAAAGAATTGCCTCCCAAATTTAAAACAAAAACCGGTTATGTTAGATGTTGGTTGTATGAAGATGAAAAATAAATTTATTTTGAATTAAGATATTCTTCATCAATTTTTTTCAAATAAATTTCTTGTAATTGTGCAATTTCTCTTCCTGTTGTATTTTTACAAATCATTTTTGCGTATTGAATCAAATCTGGATTTTGTTGAGTTTTTTCAAACTCTTCGATTTTCTTAAATGATGTTTGTTCAAATTCCATAATTTCTCTTAACTCTTTACTGATTTCTTCAGCTTTCATTTCCTTATACTTTTTAGAATTTGATTTCCTGAAACTGATTTCATCAATTAATTTTTCAATTTCATCTGGCTTTTCCATGATGTGCTTTGGAATTACTCAAATAAGTTAATTTTGTGTCTCTTTTTTATGTTCTAAAATGTGTTTTAATCCATCTGTCATACTAAGCGAATCTAAATCGATTTCACAATATGGGCATTTCATGTGTTATGAGAATTTTTTAACAATTGGCAAGCATGAATCAATGATTCTTAGCATTTCAGATCTAATTACTTTTTTATCAATTGATATCCACACTCTTGATTTTTTGATGGCAAAAGATATGGTCTGAACTTTTTTCCTTTCTTCCCAAACAAATTCTATTTCACCTAGATTTTTATCAAAAAATCCTTCTAAATCCGTCTTGATTGCTATGTGTGAAAATTGATACTGCGTATTTTTTTCATTAAGAAGTGGGATTAAATCTGGTCTTCTTTTGTATGCTAAAAGATTCCCACTTTCTCCAATTACGCCTACAAATCTGATAAATGGGCTAATTGTGGCTATGGAATTACAAATACCCTCATAGTCTTTTTTTGTCATTTGATAGAGTTCTAAAAAGATGATATTTTAATGAATTGCAAGCGTTTCAATCTAGATTTGATTAAATAAAGCCTGAAAATAGTTTGATTTGTGGATTTTGTTGATATATTTCCATTTGCGCCCGATGTAGGTTATACACTTCTTGCTTTAGTCAATTTCTTTGGTTCCCTTGTGCCCTTTGTTCCTTTGCCTGGATTTTTACTCCTTGCTACAATGTCTGTTGGAAACCAATATGACTTGCACATTCTAGCTTTAGTTTCTGCAATTACTGCCACTGTTGCTAAACAAATTATTTTCTATGTAAGTTATGGTGGAAGACGAATAATTAATGAAAAAACTAGAAAACGAATGAGACCTTTTGAAAGATTAATCAAAAGATATGGTGCAGGTGCTGCCTTTTTTGCAGCTGCCACTCCAATCCCTGATGATTTGGTATATGTTCCATTAGGATTAGCAAAATACAATCCAAAAAGATTTTTTGTTGCAACACTTACTGGAAAAATTGTGTTAAGCTATGCAATTGTTTTTATTTCTCATAATTTGGGATTATCATTAGTAGAGCCATTTCTCGAAAATGTAGATGATGCAACTCCAATCTACATTGGAATAATTATTTTTGGCGTGATGATGACTGCTGTGATTGTATTGCTTTTAAGATTAGATTGGGCAAGAATTCTTGGAAAGTTTGCTCCTTGGACTTTGGATGAAAACAATGAAGATTAAACTTTAATTTTAAAATTCCATAATTTATCAACAGCTTTTGTGATTCCTATTCGTGGCGATGCACTGATTTTTTTTACATCTATTCCTTGAGAAATATATATCTCTGATTTTTTGGTCAAGTCTATTCCGTAATGTTCTTTCGTAATGTCTAATGCCTGAGCTAGTTTAGCTGGTCCGTTGGTCAGATTCTTCAAATTTGCATTCCCTCTGTTTTTTTGCATAATTTCTATTCCTTTTAGAGGCTCAATTGCGCGAATTAGTACTGCCCCCGCAGCAGTTTTGGGTGTTTTTGCTACTATGTTAAAGCAAAAATACATTCCGTAGGTAAAATAGACATAGGCTGAACCTATTTCTCCAAACATTATCTTGTTTCTATCTGTAATTCTACTAAATGCATGACTGGCAGGATCATCTTTGTGTCTATATGCCTCTGTCTCTGTAATGATTCCTGAAATTTCATTTTTCCCAATTTTTCTCACAATTTTTTTCCCTAACAGCTTCTTTGCTACTGAAACTGTATCTTTTGAATAAAATTCTCTAGGAAGTATATTCAATGTCAATTTTAACTTTTTTCTTATTTTTTAATTCTGTTATCAAATCAAATAGTTTTACAATATCTTTTCCCAACACTTTGATTAATTCTTGATTGTAAATTGTTGCTGCTGGATGAACAGTTAAAAAATATAATTGATTTTCTTTTTGCACTAATTTACCTCTAAATTTTGTTATCTCTGAGCCTCCTAATAGAGAATTAAATGCAGTATTTCCTAAAACACAAATAATTTTTGGTTTTATGATTGATATTTCTTGTTTTAAATAATCTTGGCACGTGTTTCTCTCAACTGTTGTTGGCACTCTATTCTTTGGTGGTCTGCATTTTACGATGTTGGTAATGTATACTTGTTCTCTTGAAATTCCAGCCCCTTCTAGTGCTGCTGATAATTTTTTACCTGCGACTCCGATGAATGGCTCTCCATTCTTATCTTCATTTCTTCCTGGGGCTTCTCCAACAAAAATTACATCTGATTTAAAATTCCCTTTACCTGGAACTGAATTTGTTCTTGTTTTACAAAGATCACATTTTGTACATTCAATTACATTTTGTTTGATGATTTCTAATTTTTGACTCATTTTTCTAGTTTGCACTCTTTACTGTTGCAGTTCCTCTTATTGTTGGTCCCCCATTACCCATTATCATTGATTGCATTGGATCTCCTTTTCCACAATTAGTTATTGGTCTAACTGTAAAGTCATTACCACATGCATCAATTGATTTGAAAAATTCCGGAGCAGTTCCCATAACTATTACATCTTTAAGCAAATCTGTTATTTCTCCATTTTCTATTTTTTGTGCGTATTGACAAGATATGCTCCAATTGTATCGTTTCATGTCAATTGACGGGATTTTCATATTTGATATTAGATATCCGTGCTTGACATCCTTGATTATTTCATCTACCTTGGAATCTCCATTTGCAATACAGGTACATGCCATGCGTATTAGAGGCATAAATCGATAGTTTGTAGCTCTCATATTTCCTGTAGGTGGGGAATTGAATATTTCTGCTGTTTCTCTATTTTGCATATGATTTTTTAATATTCCATTTTCAACTAGAGTTGTTTTTCTAGTTTCAACTCCTTCATCATCAAATTGATACCATCCTAAACTTTCTTTTATTGTGGGATCATCAAACACGTTGAGTTTTTCTGAACCAATTTTTTCTCCCAATTTATTTTTCCACCATGCCCCTCCTGCCCATGCCATCTCTTTTCCTAATACTCTGTCTGCCTCTGATGGATGTCCTAATATTTCATGAGTAAGTAATGATACAAAGTCTGGATTCATTACCACAGTTGCTTTTTCTTCTTTAGCTGGTTTAGCATTTGTTAATTGTGATGCTTTAGATGAAATTTCTTTTGCTGTTTTTTGAATTTTATCCTTTGCCATAATTTGTTCTAACCCTCCTCTTCCTCCTTCAGTAATGTTTACTGATTGTGTAATTCCTGAGTTATGAGCAGTTGCAATCATTTCTATAATAACATCTGTAAAATTTTGTAAAATTTCTGCTCCTTCTGAATTTACAAAATACTTGGAGTTTACTGAATACCGTGGATGAACCGTAGATTTTATTATTTTTGGTGTTTCTAAAATAATTTTATTACACTCTAATCCGATTTTTATTATTTCCTCTAGGTTAGGTTTTTTTAATATTGGATAATTTATTTTTATTTTTTTGGTTGTATTTGGATAAAGTTTAATTTTTTCATTTTTATTTTTAATATTGTTTGTTGTGTTTTTTATGGTATTGTCAATT
>Ga0209992_10004625_pt1 | contig 10666 bp, 13 predicted proteins | sample 2SBtaG_2_FD_182564 | JGI IMG/M metagenome (GOLD analysis project Ga0209992, IMG submission 182564) | Deep subsurface microbial communities from Kolumbo volcano to uncover new lineages of life (NeLLi) - 2SBTROV12_ACTIVE470 metaG (SPAdes)... | ecosystem: Environmental > Aquatic > Marine >... | reverse complement strand
TATGATGGAGCCATTTCGTTGGCTAGTTGATTGTGCAGTGTGGAAGATATCTTCACAAAAATCTGCAAACAGAATATCTCAAAAACAATATTCGCACACCAGAGATGGTACTGTTGTACTAGAATATGATTTGATTAGAAAGTTTTTAGAAACATTAGAGAGAGTATTTCAGAAAGAAAGAAAATATCATTACAAACATGGTTTGAAAACTGCAGATGGATTAAAATCCGTTCAAGAAATTACTGTTGCAAAGATTATGATTCAGAATCTTGCTGAGTTTTGTCTTGGGAAAAAGAATCTATTTATCTAAACATTCTATGAAAATAAGAGGATATGTTCAAAAGACCAAAAATCAATACTGCAAAAAGACAGATTTTTGGAATTTTAATGCCAATCATGATTGGTTTATCTGTTGCAACAGCAGTTATTGCACCTCCTGACTTTCAACTATACTATCTGTCATCAATTTTGGCAATTTCTGCAGCAGTATCTGCTTTGATTCGTTCTAAATTTGATGGAAAAATTGTAATAAACAAATTAAATAAAATTATAAAATTATTAGAAGAAACACCTCAAGTCAAGTCTCCTTCAGAATCTACCACAAAAATCACCACCAATAAAAAACGATTCAAATTTTTATTGAAACCTATATTGTTAATCATACTATTAACAATAATTGTAGTACAAACAATAGTCATATTCAATTCAGATATTTCAAAGTTTTTTGAAGCAGATTTTTATAAAGAAATTTTGTTGGTATTAATTCCAAGTATGATTGGACTTATCACAGCAAAATGGGTTTCTAATTCTTGGCAACAAAGGAAAGAACGTAATGAAATTAGAAAAAATACCATAACAGAGTTTACGGAAAGTTTTGCTAAAAAATATTCTATGGTGGGAGAGTTTATTGGATTATTACATAATAATTACATTGATCCTGCTTTAACAATCCAAAATCCTAATGGCACAATAAAATTTGTCTTTAAATTTCCCGTAAATGATGCTGAAAAGCCATTTAACAAATATGCTAAAGAATGGGAATTATTTAAAAAAGAATATTGGCAATTAGTATACCCATCAAATAAATTTCTCACAAGTTTTAGATTTTATTTTGATGAAAAAGAAATTGATACTGCAATTGGAATATCTGAGGAAAAGATGAATTCTGTATTTCATATGACATCTTTGTTTGTTTACGCAAAAGATTTGACAGAATTTAAAAAATGGTATAGCAACATGAATACGATATTGGATGAAGTTTTACCTCAACTTCGCATAATAGAAGATGGTTTGATTTCAAAAAAAATGATAGTTAGATAATGTGGGATACTAATTTTTTAGAATTTTGTAAATTGTTGTTAGGAAAGTTCACGAAGTTTTCTATCTAATTCTTCTTTTTGTTTCAATAACTCTTTTGTTTTTCTTTCATTTTTATCGGCCTCTGCATCAATTTCTGCAGTTTTTAATGTTACAAATTCTTTAAGACCTTCTAATATCCCTTGAACATCAGATGCATCTTCTTGAAGTTCTTTAATTGAATAACTTCTTTGATTTTTTTTGTTTGGGTAAAGTACTATTCCATCTTTAGAAATTAGATAGTGTTGATGAGCAATAGCATTTCTAAAATCAACATGAAATAAGGCAAAAGTAGAGTCCCAAGATTTACCAGAAAATCCTAGTTTTTTACATATTCTATGTACCATTTGACCTAATGTTGTTTCCTCATCAAAACCATTTTGAAGTAATGATGGATTTACTAAATATTTGAGAAGTTTCTTAACCAATTCTAAATGGGTTATCACAAAAGATACCTCGGCATAAATGAAAAAGATCAACACATCATCTTCTTCTGTCTCAAAACTTGTAGCTTTTTTCCCCAATTCTACATATGTATTAGTAAATGCTTTTACAAATTTTTGAAAATTTTCTAAAAATTCCTTTTCAACATATTCTGAATTAATTTGAAATAACCCTTTTTCATCTACAGTCTTCATTAATTGTAATATTTCTTTATGAGATGATTCTTTAGTCATGAATTTTTTGTAAGATTTCTGAACTTAAGCATATTGGAGTTTAGAATCTAAATTATCTAAGACCATGATATTCACACCACGCTGTATATCCTGGAGTTTGAGCTACAGTACAATCTTGCTTAATTTTAGAATAACCTTCAAAATTACTTTCACACCAACTCATTCCATTATACTCTACACCTTCTTCATACATGGCACATGTTGAATCATATGATCTTTCATAATCTCTTAATCTTTCTCTTAATGCTTTTTGTTCTTTTTCTAGTTGAATAGCATCACTAAACATGAAATTCATTATTACTGCTGTTCCTAAAACAGATAAAGCAATCACAAGACCCATTATTATAATAATTTTTGAATCCATGTACTTGATTGTGATTTTTGTGTGAACTTAAGCATATGGATTTAGGTTCAAATAAAAAAATGAGAACATGGACAATTCCTCATTTTTCTAAAGATTTTTTGCTTTCATAATTGCTAGCACACCAACTGCACTAACAATTACCATTGATGCTATTTCATAAATCATCAAACAATTATTGCAAACAAACTATTTCAAACCTACCCCAATTTTATGTTCAAAGTTTACATACTAGTGATTTTTTAATTTAAAAATAATTTAGATACTAAATTTTATTCAAATCTTTTTTCATATTCTCAAATTCTTCTTTTGTTATCTCACCTTTTGCATATCTTTTCTCAAGTATGTCTATGGGGCTATCTTTACGTTCAACTGGCTTGTGATAATGTATTTCCTTTTGACCTCTAGATGCAACAGATCCTGCAATGAGTAAAATAATTCCAATTAACCCCATACCATACACACCATAAGACATCAGGCTGACTTGCTGACATGCCTGCTGACCACTACTGCTAAAAAATTGACCTAGTTGACCCATTCCAGATTTACACATTCCATCAACTTGAACAATGGATTTTCCATCGCTAATTGGATATACAAAACCAAGGCCTGCAATAATTAGAAAAAATACTCCAATACCTATTGCTGCCTTGTTTGCCATGAATATTTGAGATTAATCTATGAACTTAAGCGTATTGAAATCAATACATCCAAAATTAATTTTTTATAACAAAATAATCCAGTTTGACATGAATATTGGATTTTCCTTCATTGAGTATTGCAAGCAAAAATTCCCCACCATGAGGAATTACATATGAGAAATCAAAGGTAAATCCATCACTTCGTCCTCCTTCATAGAACTTTAAAGCATCTCGCTTCATTTTTTCTTGGAATTTCTCAAAATTACTCCTATCAGTAAGATAAATCAAGAAATTCCCATTACCTGAAACATTACCCATTAGTTTGTCTCCTTTCTCTAATTGAATAGGATATGCCCAATATGATTTTGAATCAATGTCTGATGTTTTCTCTATAGAATCGGGTTTATTCTCAGTTGATTTTTGAATTTCTTTTACTGTATTGTATGTAAAAGTTGGAGTTGCACTAACTGATGATTTTTTAGATTCGCCTTTAGATTTTTTTCTTTTAGCAATTACTGCAATAATAATTACAATGATGATAATTGGAATGATTAGTAAAATCATTAATCCAAAAACACTACCACCAGTACTTGAACTACTAATTGCTGGCCTATCTATTGTAATTCTCTCTTCAATGGTAGGATATGCTGAAATTGTTCCAAGATTTTTTTCACCAAGATTTTGTTTAATTATTCCTAAAAGATTTAGATTCAAACCTGCATCAATGTTAATTTTAATTGGTATCCTGACAACAACATCACCAGATCTGCCCACATTATTATCTACAGAACTTCTAATAATTTGAGATGTAGGATAATCCCATCGCAATGTCTGTTGAGATTTACTTACTGGACCTGAAATAGTTACAAACGACGATGCAGAAGTTGAAACATATCCATCAATTCCAGTAACAAGACTAAATGATCTTTGATCACCTAAATTCAGATTTTGGGGAACAGAGTATGTTTTTCCTAAAACTTCAACGTGGTATGTTACTTCTCCACCCCTTGGAGAAACTGTAACTGTAAAAGATTCACCAGGATCTAAACTTGATGGTCTATCAACATCAATTATTACATTATAATCAATTCTAATTTTTGCAGGACCAAATTGAATTTCTTTAGAACTGACTGAAACTTTGTGTTGATTGGTGTATGCATATGCTGATTCATAAAAAGGAACTAAAATTAGAGTAAATACAAGCGCAAAAATTACTAATGAAAAATATCTTTTTTTAGAAAAACTCTTCACATTTACTTGAAATTATGATATGAACATAAGCATTTCATTCCAAAAATAGTGATTTGATGCCTAAGTTATGCCTAATTTGACAATTTTTAATTTTTTATTTAATTCCCAATATTATTGCAAGATCTTTTGCACTGAGTTTGCCTTCATCAAGATTTGAAATATCATTTGATTTTAATTCTGAATTATCAAAATTCATTTTAATACATTCTTTGAGAAACTCATTTACTGTAACTCCTTTTTCATTACATTTGTCAAGTAATTTTTCATAGAAATCATTTTGTAAACGAGTAGATACAGTCTTTGACATTAGTTTACGATAAATTTTGATTTGTTTAAAGATATTGTCACTGTTTACATACAAAGAAACAATTGTTTACGCATATAGTTTACGCATAATTAATTATAATGTAAACATCTAGTATGGAATAGAATCTACAATGTTTTTTATTTTTTCTGTATTTTTATTGAATCTACTGCCTTTGATAACCAACACATGATTAAGTAAGTCTTGATCTGAAAGAAATTTTGAGCATTTAGAATATATGGAATTATTAAAATTCTCTATTTTTGTAATTACTTTACTGTTAATCATTTCAGATTTTTTTATTTCAGGCAATGTCTGCAACAGTAAAATGAATGATTGAAGATAATGTACACTCTCAATAATATTATGAATAAAAATTGCTTTATCTTTATCATTAAAAATGGATTCATTTTCTAAAAATAATGTCATATTTTTATCACAATTTTTTAATTCAGATTCTAAAAACTCATTGTAAGTATTTTGTTTCTTTTTAAAATCATTTATTTCATACCAGACTAAATTCCTTGATTTTTCATTTTTAGTAATTTGAAATGATGATACTAATTCTTTTAAAATACCATCAAATGTTTTTTTTGAACATGCACATTTTTCAGTAATAATAAAATCCCTTAATTTTCCATGTCTCATTCTATTATTTTTCTTTAAAATTTTTATAATTTCAATTTCTGCTTTTTTACTTGGACTTTCACTCATAGTATCCCATATTTTAGTATCCTAGGATACCTAAATAGTATGTCTATACATTTAACATGTTTCAAAACAATACATGAAATCACATACTCAAATCAAATCTGAGCCTAATGTGATTGAATTAGGCTCCAGAGTGCTCAACAAACAGCATACAAATCGTACATTGGTAATTCCAAAAATTGCCTTGTCTATGTGTGGATACAAAGGAAAAGGCAAAATGACTGCAGACGTCAAATTAGCAGTTTATCCTGATGGCAAAAAAATCATCATGATAACTCCAATTTTAAAAGGAGTTAAAAAATGATCAAAAGAAATCCCAGATTTTTTAAAAGGAGGGACTACAAATCTAAGGACAAAAAGAATCCAGATAAAATTTTTATCAAATTAGGATCTTTTAAACCATCAACATCAGATTACACCACAAACATCAATGCAGAACAAAAAATCAATGGTAAATGGATACCAATAATATTTCCATTAAAACCTAGAAGATATGTTACTTCTGTTTTATGGGAGTTGTGGAACAAGAATATAAAGACAAAGAATTTCAAAAAAGAAAAAATTATTTGTTTGTCAACATGGAAAGAAGGAAAAACTAGTCATTGGAGATTATCTGATGACTAGTGTTCTTTTTATTTTGAGATGAAAAGATATGGTAAAATTTAACACAAGAAAACTAGCAGAACTAGAAAAGTTTCTCAAAGAATTTCCAAACATCAAAGAAATTCAAAATCTTAGAAAGAGAATAAAATTAGAAAAGAAAAAAACAAAGATTACTCTTAAACCTGAAAAAATAACTCCAAAAAATGGAAACATAAAACGCTCTAGTAACATGAAAAAATATCACAGATACATTAGAAGAATCCGTGATGTTTACTTTCCTGAAATGAAATACCGTGACATTCAAAAACAATTCAAAAAAAGACGTGAAGAAGGTACTAGTTCAATAAATGAGGCGATTTGGCAAAACCCCTCCCCTTAACTGATCCTCCCTCAAAGAAACTGCCTCCTTACTATTATTTTCAAAAACAAAATAGAAGTCCGGCAAGTTCTGGACTGCGAGAGATTAATGCATTGGATACTGAAACTAGAGATGGCGATATCTTCCTCATTGCTGATTCTGATGGAGAATTTTTGGATAAAATCACGCCTGAATCAGTCATCTCATTCCTATTTAGGCGCAAATATGAGAATTGTTGGAATTTCTTTTACAATCTGACATTTGATGCAGAAGTCATTTTGAAACTATTGGGAACGGAACTGAATCATTACAAAAATTCAAGGGAGTTGATATTTTTTTACAATGATTACAAATTCACATACATTCCAGACAAGTGTTTACGGATTCGAAAAAAGAATCACTCTGTAGTCTTTTTTGATATTGCACAGTTTTTCTCAAAGACAGGATTACTAAAATCATATGAGCAAAACATTGGAAAGATATCTGAATCCTATAAGGAGATGAAAAATATACGGGGACAGTTCTCAAAAACATTCTATAGGAAAAATACCACCAGAGTTCGCCAATACTGTATCCAAGACTGCATCTTTACAAAAGAATTAGCACAATATTTCATTAAATTATTTTTTAGTATGTTTGCATTTTATCCTAGACGTTGGGTGTCCTCGGGATATCTAAGTGAGAAAGTACTAATCAATAATGGGGTGGACTTTCCAAAAGTTCATGATCTTCCAGAAACAGTCAGTGATTTTGCATGGAAATCATATTTTGGTGGGAGATTTGAAATGTTACAACGTGGATTTATTGGCAGTGTTCAAGTACTGGACATTAATTCTGCATATCCATACGCAATTACACAGTTACCTGATTTGACAAACGGTGAATGGTGGCATACTGATGAAAGTATTCTTCCCAAAGCCAAAGTTGGTTTTTTTAAAATACAAGTTGATGTAGATGATTTGAATTTGGTTGCACCATTCCCATTTAGAAAGAAAAATAGAATATTGTACCCTAGTGGGGAGTTCATTACATACTGCACACTACAAGAGTTACAAGCAGTAGGTAATGATGTGGAATATTCCATTTTAGATTCTTATCAGTTCATTCCTAGAGGTAAAAAGAGACCATTTAGGAAATTTATTAATTCATTATATCAAAAACGCCTAGAATTAAAAAAACAAAATAATCCAATGCAATTACCAATCAAAGTAATTATCAATTCAATTTATGGGAAGACTGGTCAAATTAGCAAAAATAGAATTGGTAGTTTGTTTAATCCTGTAATATTTTCCTTCATCACAGGATACTCTCGTGCAATGCTATACAAGTTCATGAAAAAACACAAATTAGAAAATGATATTGTGGCCTTTGCAACTGATTCAATATGCACAACAAAAAAAGTTAATGTCAATTCAGAAAAGTTGGGAGAGTTCTCACTTGATGGAACAGGTGATGATTGTTATTTTTTACAAAATGGATTTTATCGCATTAATGGAATGTGGAAGCAAAGGGGAATTGGGAAACTAGGTAGCAAAGAGATAGAGCATCTCGATACCATACAGAGAGATGATAAATTATTTTATTCATTCAAAGTAAATAGAGTGGGTAGATTACGAAACAGCATCATAACAAACAATCTTGCAAGTATTGGAAAATTTCAAGTGTTTGAAAAGCAAATCAATCTAAATGCCGATAGAAAACGAATGTGGATTGGCGAATTAGATGGAATTAATGGTAAATGTAATGGTTCTGTTCCGTTGTCGTTTAATCATTTTACCCTAGATCAGATTTAGGATTTACTAGTATCAATTAAAAATAAATTCTTATTAAATTCACCACGCTTTTCTGCTTTTTTAATTCTAATAGTTTCTAATTCTTCTTTTGATATTCCTCTCAACTTGGCAATTCGATAAATCACCTCTAAAATATCAGCTAATTCCTCAGGGTTTTTGTCTGATTGAAATTCTTCTACTTCTTCTGTTAGTTTTTTCTCAATTTCTATGAGAAATTTTTCATCAGATAGGGTCTCAATATTGCAAGTGTATCCATCTTTTTCTATAATTTCAGGAATTTTATCTCTGATTGCCTTGTGATACTCCATATCTATGCCTAATTATTGCCTGATTTCTTCTTTTTGTAGTATGAACTAGGACTGGCAGGAATGTTATCAGGTTTTTTTCCTGATTTTACAAATTCTGACCAATCATTAGAATTTTTGAGATTGTGCTGTTTTGCTAATTCTTGAACTTTGGATTTTGCTTCTCTGAATGGAAGATACCCCGTTTTTGTAAATTCAGTATGACGAGATATTGATGAATCTATTTCATTAATTATTTCTTGTTTTTGAGATTCTGAAATGTCTTGTAACACTAGAGAAAAAATATTCCCATTTTTTATTACCACTCCATTATCAACTAACACTCTGTACACGGGAACTCCAAGATAATGACTCTGTTCTCTTTCTTTATTATTTTGAATCCATAATTCTTGTGCAACTTGTTGTTTGGTTTGATCTCCTTTTTCTAATAGTAATCGTATCATTACTGGTTGATAGTTTGCAACAAATTTTTTTCCACGAAGTTGATTTTGAATAAACGTTATCAGTTTTTCATAAGTGTCAACAGGAGGTTTTGCCATGTTTATTCAAATGTTTCTATTTTTCTTGCCTCAATGAATGTAAATAATCCAATTTCGTCATCTTTGTAAATCTCAAACCCTAGATTTTTAATTTCATCTAGAAGTGATTCTAATCGTCTTTCTAATGATTTGGTAGTTTCTGAGATAAACAAATATCCATTTTCATTTAGACATCTTGATGCTTCTTTAAGATAATCTTGCCAATTTTTCCCCATCAATGATAATGAAAACAATGCAACATCCAGTCCTCCTTTTTTGATATGTTCTGATACATCACTCATATCACATGAGATTACATGGGAATCAATTGCAACATGATCAAAATTAATTACTCTACTTCCAATAGACTCTGCAATTTTTGCTTCTCCACAACCAAAATCTCCAATTAAAAATCGGTCAGATAATTTTTTAATCCTCTTTACCCATTCGTCAAAGGGAATAATTCTCCAATCTTTTCGTTCTTCTCTGTAATTTCTATGATATTCATGCCATTCTTCAGGATTTTTTAGCATTCTATGGTGAGTTGTAGATGATTTTTCAGTATTGATTTTCTGATTCTGTTTTGTGAAATCACCATACTTTGTTTGCCTCTTTTTTATCTCAACTGGAAGTAGAATTCTATTCAAATCTCTTCGTGAAACACAGGATATTTCCCCTCTTTCTAGGCGTGCAAGCCATCTAATTGCTTCCCTTGAGGCTTGAGCAGATGAAACTAGATTCTTTTCAGGTAACAATCCATCAACTGCACAATCAGCCAAAGTACGTTTGAATTTAAGACGATTAAGTTTCATCTCATCGTATTCATATCCACCAATACTTGCTTTGATATGATGTATAGTGACTTTGTCATTTACTTGTCCTGTTCTCACAATTCGTCCTACGATTTGTTGATACAAAGCATGAGTCCAAGGTAATGTATTGAAAATTAAATTACTGCAAACTTTTTGCAAACCATCAACTCCAGTTGAAATTGGTCTTGATGCAATAAGTACCTGAATTTTTTTCTCTAAAAATAAATCAAGACCTGAATGATCATCACCAGTGTAAAAACCATAAGTTAATTTTTCTTCTTTTACAGCATTGCCCAACATTTCTAGAATGGATGGCTTATTTGTAATTGCAGAACCCACATATTCCGAATAAATTATTGTTTGTCCTTTGATTCTTTTAATAATTTGAGGAATTCGTGCTTCAGTTAGATGTTGTTCAATTGCAAGAGGTCTAGAGTTTAATTCAGCTAGACTAGTTCCTGTAGGACGTTCTGCTTCAACATCTACATCATCAACTATTGGTAAATTGTAATTTGGAATTTGTCTAATAGAATTTGTTGTGATTTTTTCATATAGAGTTACAGCATTTGGTACTGTAGGTTTTGTTGAAATATCATCATAAATTTTTCCACTCATTAATTCAAGTAAAGATTTTCCTTCACGAATATTATTTACAACTGGAGTTGCAGATAATCCCAACACTTTGATGTCTGGATTTTTCTTTCTTGCCAGAGTCAGTAAGAATTCCAATACTTGACGTCTTTTTGATTTTGTTTCATCTTGAGTAACTTTGGAGAAATGTATCTCATCTAAAATAATAAAATCAATTTTCTGCTTTCCTAAAATCTCAATATTATCTCTTGATGAATTTTGATTCAGTTTATCATAATTTAGTGCCCAGTATTGATGAATTGATTCATCACGTTTTGCAGAAAATACATCATTATGAGTAACCACATGAGAATCAGAAAAAATTTGTTCTGCATTTTTTTTCCAC